>Ga0123342_1009344_pt1 | contig 11786 bp, 2 predicted proteins | sample Turbeawhitnodule_FD_89960 | JGI IMG/M metagenome (GOLD analysis project Ga0123342, IMG submission 89960) | Root nodule microbial communities of legume samples collected from Mexico - Turtle bean Mexico white nodule | ecosystem: Host-associated > Plants > Roots > Nodule | place: Mexico: Nepantla... | reverse complement strand
TCTAACTATTTTAAACACATTATAGATAGGTACGACAATTTCATTTAACATTTATTATTACTTATACATTACATAATGTTATGTGTTCTAACATGAAATCTTATTATTCCAGTGCTTATTCTGGATATAACATGTTGAGTGGGAGGGGAAATGCAAACGCAAAAAAACTAACTTGGATGCACCTTAAGGTATTTAAAGTATATTTGTTCACTCACTTTAATGTGTCTCATTCATTCATTTAATAACATTTATTTTGACTTGTAGTGGAATAGGCAATTTGGAAGTTATGAGTGCGATTATTATGCTATGCAGTGGATGTCGACTATTGTGCGAGCTGAAATTGATAGAGGTTGGGATCAGGTATATTATTCATGCACTAATTCAAAAAAATTTCAAATGTCACAGTTTTTCAATGACCCACAACCACTAGATTTGGAAGCATTACAGTATGTAACGATAACATGGTCAAAATATTTTGTAACTATGTATATCACCTTAAGATAGATAAATTATTAGAATGACATAAAAACTTTTCATATATTTACAGAACTTTTTGTAAAATAATATATGTACTTAATTTGTTGTATGTATTTTTCATATTTAAATTATGATATTAAATACTTTTATTTTCTGAAAATTTGATATTTTACGTGGGATTAAGGTGTATATAGATAAAATGAAACATTTTTTTAAAAAAAAGACATATAACGATGTTCCAAGATCGTCTTTACAAATATTTTTTTTAAAAAAAATACTCACTTATAACGACGTTTTCAAGGAAAATCATCTTTAAAATTATTATCTTATTTTATTTTTTTGTTATTTACTTGCCAAAATAACAACAGTTGGTCACAAATGTCGTTAATATTTTTTATAATAACGGTTTAGGAATCATTGTTATAAATTGTTTATTTATAACAATACTTGTAATAACGACAATTTGATAACCGTCTTTATATATCCTTGTTAACTGTTGTTAATGAGTTTTTTTAATAGTGAATGCAATACAATTCTTAATTGTAACATGAATTCGTTAAAAAAAATACTAAATGATTAAATGCTCAAGATATTCAATTATTCATTATGCTCTCATTTCTTCTCCTCTAAAAAGTCCCAGATATTCACATGTTTAACTTAATGTGAAAACAAAATACATTTTATAGTACTTTTCTTGATTTTGTTCATGTTTGTTCTCTATCACGTTTGATATTATTTTAAGTATTTGATTCATATGTTTAACTTAATGATCTAAAAACAAAAAGCATTTTCTAGTATTTTTTTTTTACTTTATTCATGTTTATTTTTTTTATCACGTTTCATATTATCTTAAGAATTAAATGTATTTTTTTTATGTATTTTAACGTAAAATTGATTTGTGTCTTTAGTCCAAACTTTAGATTTATGGAATGCTTATAATAAAAAAATTGACATTGGTTCATTTCAATAGTTCATTTACTATAAAAATCTATAAGGTCTAAAGTTTGAACTAGAAACACTACAAGAAAATCATTAAATAACAACCAAATTTAGAATAAAAAAAATAATTAGTCACTATATTAACTAAATTAGATACTATTTTAGAGACTAAAAAATTACTGGTATCTAATGTGATTTCTATTATTAATAACAATTTATAAAATAATTTTTAAATTAGTATCTAAACTAGCTATTAGGTTTTAGCTACTAATATTTTAGATTCTAAATTAGTCTCTAAAAGACTAATAGAGACTAATTTAGAATATAAATAATTAGTAGATAAAATCTTAGTAGCTAATGGTTAAATACCAATTTAGAAACTATTTTATAATTTTTTATTAATAATTGAAACTACTTTAGATACAAATAATTTTTTTTAGTTCATAAAATGGTATCTAATTTAGTCAATATAATAACTAATTATTTTGGTCTCTAAAATTAGTTTCTATTTCACAATTTTCTTGTAGTGAAATGAAAACTAATTTCACATGAAAGTATAATAACAATATATATATATATATATATAACCTTTATTTTAAATATTTGTTTCATATGTTTAACTTAATAATGTAAAAAAATGCATTTTCTGGTTTTTTTTTACTTTATTCATGTTTGTTTTCTATCACGTTTGATATTATTTTAAATAATTGTTTGTTTTTAAATTTTCCTTAAAAAAATACTTTGTAATCATAATCAAAATAAAATAATTCAAATACAAGCTATATAAAAATAAACATACTTAATGATTTTGATAATTTATGAAAAAATATGATGGTATAATTACCTTTTTTATCTCTACATTTAGGGTTAATATTCAATTTATTACAGTGATTTAAAAAAAATCAATTTGTTCATAAGTTTTTTTTAAAATGTATGTAAGTTGGTCTCTCCTATTAAATTTCCACCAACAACCTTAAGTGTTGATGATGTGGCATAAAGAAGGGCACACATGGACTATGAAATGGGACACACTTATAATGAAGTTTTGTGACTTGACAATTGGAGGGTTTGAAAGATTAAACACAACGAAATTGGGAAAAAGAGATTAGGGTTTGTTTAATAGCATTCAATGATTTAGGATTTGGGCGATTTGAATTCTTGATTGTGGTGTAGTGTTGACGATTTGGATTCTTGATTTCTAAGCTTAGATATTCCTCATTTTCGTGATTGTGGTACGCGATTTGGATTCTTGAATTCAAAAGGCAACTTGAATATCATCTTAGGATTCATCTTAAATTCAAAAATCTACTTGAAGGTCCAAAAGACAAAGATCATTATGCAGCAAAATCAAAGACAAAGATTGGAGCAAAATCAAAGGCAAAGATTGCAAGCTCTCACATGGGTCTGTGTTGTTGATCTTACGATCACCGTAGTTTGCATCCAAATTTTCCTCGAAGGTGTCACACTGCACGTCAAACCACCAAACACCAACATTGTACCAAATCGCACTTCACAAAATCGCACTTCACCAATATTCAACTTTAACCCCAAACTCACTGATTGCAATTTAAAAACCCTAACCCTAATGTTCAACTTTAACCCTAGTCACCAAAACTCATTAATTGCAATTAAAAAACATTAACCCCAATATTCCACTTTACTAATTATCAACTTTACTGTATCAAATTAAATCTTACTCTAAATAGAAGAACCAAATTAAATCTTACTCTAAATAGAAGAACCAGTAAAGTAATTATATCAATATGATTTTTCACGTGTTGTTCTAAAAAGCATATGATAACATTATTAAGTATTATGTTATTGATTGCATGTTTATTACCATTTACTTTAGTTATTTTATACATTTACCATAAACCTAAAGAGAGGCAGAAATGAATAATAATAATAATATAAGAAAATTAGTTAATAAGATAAGAAGGGTTTTGTAATGTTGACGTATTTTGATAATATGAGTACGACCATCCCTTTTTATCTGCAATATATAATCACAAACTTACAAACAACTTTGCTCTGCTACTTCAACAAAGTATTCACTGCAGGAAATTAAGACATTGAACTTTTTGCGAATAAAATCAATGTTAATAATTTTGTTTCAACAACCCCTACTGAAATGGGGTAAAAGCTTTGAAAAAAAGAAAGAAGTCGGTTGAGATTCGTTGTTGAAGAATCGCTCTCTCTACCATTTTCTGTGCCTTCATGCCGACACCCTTCCTTTGCTTTGCCTCCTCTCACACTCATCCAATCACTCTACTGTGTGAGACTATTTTAATAAATAATAAAATTTCTTAAAATAAAACTGTTAAAAAATTAATTTAAATTTACTTCTAATTTATACAGCAAGATATATGTTATATTAGCTTTGTGTATAGTTGATGTGCATGTCTAACCATAACGTTATTATAGGATGTTTAAAAGTGAAGTTAACTAAAGCTTTTTTTTTCATTGAATAAAACTTTATTATATATTTGTATTCTTTCATGATCCAGCATCTACTCACCAGTTTTGGAATATATTATTAATTCCAGACTTGGGGTTGCTATTTCCAATCTCCACCCATTCCAACTGTCTCTGGCCCTCACACATAAAGACATCTAAAAATTCAACTAATGCTTTTTCAGAAGGTGAGAGTGAAAGTGAGAGAGCTCCTAGGCTTATAGGTTATCTATGGTCCACCAAGTTTGACAAACAACCATCAATTTCATGCCTTCATTACCACTCCAATCATATCATTCGCCACTGCATCACCAAAAACATGAATTTAACGTAATAGTAATTGCAGTTATTGAATGTCTTGTCTTCAACTCCTATACATACACTCTAAATGGAATTGTTTTTTTTTATATATAATCTTTTGTATCTCTACTACTGACGTTGAAGAACAAAGTTTAGTTATAGAATTAAAAAAATGTGGTTTTTTTTTTATTATAAACACGGAATAAAATGTTTTACTCTTTTTATATTAATATGAAGAATATTATTGTGAAACAAACCTATTCGACACTCTATAAAGATAAAATTGATATTAATTTGAATAAACTTTCTCCTTTAAGTTTTTTTTTCTTCTATTTTTTATAATGATATTGTTGTGCTTACACATGTTAGTTATATTGTTCCTTTAGTTTCTAAAAATGTGTTGTCTTCATGAAGTATTAAGTAACACTGTTAATGATTCTTCTAATACATTACATTTAACTCATTTTGATACCTTACAACATCAACATTAGATAAAATATGATTGTTGGAAAGGAGTTATGCAACGTGAACTTAATGCTTGAGTCTAATGAAACTTGGTTTTTGACGGATTTGCTTCCTATAAAACATCTTATTATGTGTAAATGAGTTTTTAAAACTGAGCATAAACTAGAGGACACCATTGATCAGTACAAAGTTGACTAGGTTACCAAGGGATATACTCAAACTCAAGGTATTGAGTATTTTGAGACTTTCTTTTTGGTAGTTAAAATTACTACCATTCGATTTATATCTTTCGCAAGTGTTAAGGAAATAATTATTCGTCAAAAGTGAATAATGTCTTTCTTCATAACGATCTTGATGAAGAAATTTACTTGACTCCTCCCAGTGACCTTAATCTTTTTTATACAACAAAAATTTATAAACTTAAAAAAGAAATATGGACTAAAACAAGTGAGTAGACAATAAAACTTAAAACTAACTCCAACATTCTTTGTTTATTTGTAGTGGAACAAATCTTTCTTTCACAACTCTAATACTATATTAGTTTTATATACTTTATTTATAGAGAAAGGAAAAATAAATACAAGAAAATAAATAATTCAAGAAAGTATTCATTAATTTACAGATCTGAATAATCTTCTATTTATACAACAAATAAAAAATAAAATAATAAGATTGAATAACTATTATGAGATCAGATTTTTCGATCTAACAAAAAATTTGTCCAAGTACTATGTTTTAAGAACGGAAACATCTTTGAGGGAAGTTTGAACTAACTAGAAGGATTAGAGTTCTATATTTTGGCAGCGGAAAGAGAAACAGAATCCGGACCCCATAAGTAAACGGACATGTTCGTGTTGGCTAACAAACAAAGCCCATGGGGTAGGGCGTTGTTTATATTCTCCTCAACTTGAAAGCAATTGCGTGTTTGACTTTAGTTGAAGAAGACTTTGGGATGATTAATACACGAGTTTGACTTTTTAGGAAGAAAACGAATGCCTTGGGACTTTGCAGTGGAAAAGATTCGCCAATCTAGGAGTTATGAAAGCAGAGTAACACCTCAGTTTTTTTTTATCATGTCATGTGCCATTCAAGATTCTCTAAAACAGAAACAATATCTATGTCAGATTCCATTAAGACAATTTCTCATGCTTAACAATATCCCGCGTTACTCACTCCTGGTTATAGATTCCAAATTGCTGATAAAGTTTGAGCATATATTCGACCTTAGATTACAGGAAAATTGATAGAAAAGAAAAAAAAGCTTCCTCTCTAGAAAATTACTACAGGAACATTACAGCATACATTTTCTACAACACTCTTCTGGCCTTTACAAGTAAGTGCAGCTCATGCACTTTCTTCTGTAGCTTTACTAACAAGAAGATATATATAGTTTCCCAGTTCCCAGGATATTTAACGACTTGAAGAAATAAATGAAAAGGCAGCAGAGAAAGAAGAGAAGGGAGTGGAAAGAATTGAATGAATCCTAAAATGTAAAATTCCTAAAAGAATTGTCACGCTGAGGATGTGTCAACAAAAACCTCGTTTAACACATCGTCCTCACCGCTGAACAGCTCTGCATCCTTCTCTTCATCACCTGAAAAATCCTTTCTTTCCAACTTGGAATGAGCTGCAGTAAAAATTAACTTGTGGGTCCTATCCAGTGCTTCTCTGGAGTGTCCTTGCGCACACACCCATCTCCAGGAAGACCAATTGCATTTGAAGCCAGGCGAAGTTGCGTGAAGGAAAATCAACCTAACCGCAACTCTTCCCAAGGACTTAAACTCAGTGAGATAAGTTTCCCACACAAGTCTACTGCTTTGGGGATTCACAATCCTCATTTTCCCAGTTGCAGGATCCCTCTCCTTCATCTGCACAGCACGAGCGTACACAGGGTCAAGCCCTTGCGTTCTCCATTTCATCAGCTCCATTAGAACAATATGAGCCTCGTCCCTTGAAACCAGCCTTGTGATGAGCTTATCCACATCTTTCTCTTGTTCCGCCGTCAAGTACTTAAACGGTGGAAGGTACTTCCCACTTGTGTCCCTAACCAAATAAAGAGGGTCAAGAATGTAAGCTGCGGCCCAAGCAGGGTGGTAATTCTTCATGAACCGTTTTTCAATGACTCTCTCCACCACTCCTTCCGCAACCTGGAATTTGGAGCACCACTCCTTCACTCGTGCCCTTAACTCACCCCAGAGTGGAAGGCATTGCCCTACAAGAGGCCTCTCTGTCTCAATCTCCAGAACCATCTCCTTCACCAACTTAACCAACGAATGAACCGCCTCCAACTCATTCCAGAACCCCACATCTCCAATCATCTCCCCAACTTCCCTCGCATTCGGGTCTTCAACGAACGCCATTTTCAAAGACTCGTCCAAAAGCAACAGCTGCAACGCCCCAACCGAACTCAACAAGTCCTCCATCATTGCATACACGGTCTCAAAAGACTCGAAGTCCCCCGAGGGCAACGGCATTCGGAGCAACCACGCGTGTCCGTATTCCTGCTGTTGGTACTTGTGAAAACTGCTCCTCACTTGAGTTTCGTGGTTAACGAAACTCGCCAGCTTGACACAATTCTGAGCTACGGTGCTAAAGAGCGAGAGCTCCTTGCTGAAGTCCTTGATCAAACTGTTGAACCCTTGGTACTGACAAGAAAGGTTAATCATCCACGGGTTTCGATTCTCCAAGTTTCTCAACGCCTTCTTCTTAAACTTATCCGCAACAACGCCAACACATTGTTGCACGACATTCCCACAAATGCCGGTCACTGTCTCCCAAATAACTTCTTCCGCATAACTGGAAGGTGCAGAGCCGCCAACAAAAACCGTCCTTCTGTGCAAACTGGTCCCATTGGGAAGATTCACGCTCATGTTAACCAACTTCTCTTCGCAGTACTTCGTCCCCTTCCATTTCCACCCATCCGAGGCTACTTGGAAGAACAGAGCGTCTCTGATTCGCGCTTCTGAATCTGCTTTAGCTTCTTCAAACTTCGCATCCAATCTGCTTCCAGTGAACTCTCTGACAGACACTGAGGGTAACCCGACCTGATTAAGAAACGCTCTGAACTTGGGGTGCTCCAGAGCGGAGAAAGAGACAGAACCACAAGATTCGTAGACCCAATCAGCGAGATAATCAAAGGCGCTATCGACTTGACTTTTGCTGAGAGTTGGACCAGGTGAAGTTTTGGGATTCTTTAGCTTCTTCACACTGTCTTCCAACATAGCTAAAGCGCCCAAATCCTCCTTCCCTCCCGACAGCATCAAATGCGGTTGCTGCGGCAGCGCATACGTCAGCTCGCCGAAGAATCGCGATGGATCCACCACCGCCAGCGGCGGCGCTTCGGAGGAGGAAGCGGGGCCGGAATCTGAGGTTCTCTTCCGGTAGTTTTGGTTGGTCGGGGAAGATGGTGGAGAGACCGCCATGGCGGCAGCGGCGGCGGAGGGGGATACGGAAGAGATTGGTTTGGCGGCGCAATTGAAATTGGGGCATGTTCCGCGCTTTAGATGCTCAGAGGCTGTGCGAGAGGGATTGGAAGCAGAGAAAACGGCGTCGCATAGGGAACACCTGAGTTTGACGGCTTTGGGGAGCCCCGTTTCGGTGTTGTGCAGCAGCATGGGTTCGAGGTGCGCCCAGTACCATGCCCCTTTTCCCTTTATAGCTTTGGTTCGAACCGTCAGCAACCCTTCGTAGCGCTTGTGCGCGGACTTTGCAGTGAGTTCATCGGCAGAGGGTGTGGCACTCGCCATCGCAAGTGGGAAGTTGAAGAAACAGTGATGATTTCAATAGGAATAGAAAGTGATGGTTTTGTTTTATTACATGTTCAAAGGCTTCAAGTTCTGTGTTCTGTGCATTCAGTCTGGAAAAGCAGACGGCGGAAGCGGCCGGAATTTGAATTTCCGGTGGGTTGCCATGGAACTAAGCGACCATCTCCATCAGGACTTTTAGGGGGAAAGTGGGGTTTGTTATTTGAAAGATGTGTGTGAAAATATGAACGCTCTAGAGAAAACAAGAACAATCTCCTTCACCTTCACGCCGAAATTATCTGCGAGTGGGGAACATTCTTCAGGAATGTTGATGGGAACTGCTACAACGAGGTAACGCTGGAATAACACCTGTTACGCATCCCACGGACGAAACCAAGACTTCATCATGGCTGGCGCAGCCCAATTCCCACTCTCTTGCAAGTGGACATCACGCGCCCAGGAGGAGGCCTTTAAGTTTTCAGTTTCCACATTTGTTTCACGTTCTCTAGCTTTGTGTTTTTTTTAAACCTCTCTTTATTACTTCTCTACACTCAAATTTAAATTATATAAATTTCAATTTCCTAAATTTTATATAAATAAGCTTATTTTTAAATTTAAATACAATTTAAAGATAATTCAGAAAAAATATTTGTTATTATATAAATAAATATATTGGACTAATTTAACTAATATTCTTAATCACTGTAAAAGTAATTAGATTTACTTATAGTAAAGTGTGGACAAATATTTGTTTATTCTTTTCCCTTTTGCTTCCTGGGCCCTTATTGTGGGTCTGTTGCCTGTATTTTAAATTTAATGTAGGGTTTGATTTTGATAAGAAAACAAAAGGGACTTTTTAGTCTTTATATTTTATACTCTTTATTCGCATTTGTTAACAAAAATAGGGAATACAAATATATGGTTCCCTAGAATACATAGTTCACTTAATTCTAAACTATTTTAGATGGGATTTTTAAGATAATTAATACAAAATAAATTATTTAATATTCTCAGCATATTATGAAATTTCATTTATAGTTTGCGTATAATGAAATTTCATTTATACTTTGCATTAAATAAAATATCTTGCATTAAATTTTTTTCTATATGTTTAAGACTATAATAAAATATGTATAAATTTTCAAAATTTAAAATAACGTACGTTTATAGATAAATGATTAAATGGTTCACTGAATGTATATTCCATCATATAAAATTAAGTTATGATAGTATAACGCATGTGATGAGTTCATTATAGACAAAATTCTGACATTTCATCTAATTACCTTTTCTTTTCACGCTCAAATAACTATCTGTAATGTATCGTGGTTAGGAATCTCCGTGTATTGTTTTAAGAAAACAATAATTCATTACGTTAACAACACATCATACAAAGTATTTTTTTTAAGCAAGTTATTTTTTTTAATTTGATATACAGTAAATTTAGCTCCTCTTATAGTTTTTTCAGTCCTGAAAATAGAAATACCTAGATTATTATGTGTTTGTTTAGACTTTGAAAACATCTAAAACTTAGGTTAAGTGATCATATGAGACCAGTAAACTTAGGAAGTTTTTACACAACCTTGGTTTCCTTTTATGATGGGACTTTCTTCTTTGGAAGAAGAAATTGAAGAAAAAAGAAGGGAGAAAAGCAGCAAGATGTGCATCTTTTTAGCCCTCATGATTTGAAATGCCAAAAATGGTTAAGGAAGGAACATGTGTAAGAGGGTGAGGAAGAGAAGTGTAGTTAGGGACTAAAATGGGAGCCCCATGATCACCACGCGTACGGCTAAGATTGAAAAACTCATATTCCTAATTATTCCATCAGAAAAGAAAGCATAAAGTCTGAAGAACAATGAGAATGCTCATTTCAAATTTCACTCACTTTATAAAAGTGGTTCAAGAAAAAAGCAAGATATGGGCCAACAAATTCATCACAAAATTTGGAAGATGAAATTTTGGTGTATGAGATTAGATTACAAACCACATAATTGGTGGTGACCCAATAATAGTCTTCAATGCCAAACGGCTCCTTCTCTTAAACTCGTACCCAAGCCAAAAAAACTTCACGAGAAAATAAAATAGGGCAATTTTTCGGGCAATTTTAAGAAAATAAAATAGGCCAAAAAACTTCACGAGAAAACAAAATAAGACAACTCTTTCATCTTTTCCATTAAGCACCTCTCTTTTTCTTCTCGGTTGCAAGAACCTACACCTCTAACTTTCATTGCAGCAGCAAGTTTTCATCTCCACGTCACGGCCACAACACCTCACATGTCCAACGCCATCACATCTCACCTTCACAGTCTAAAGCAGAATTTTTTTTATATTCCAGTATAACTTGGAATACATAAAAATAACCAATTTTAGTAATTTGAAAATTTAGGGTGAGAAAAAACTATGGAGGTGCATGAAGAATTTACCAAAAAACATACTTGGATTGCAAACTACAAGTCCGTTTGTCAATAGCCCAAGATTAGTTACTATCCAGTTTATTTTTTTAAATGAACCATTAAGGGCCACTATGCAAATGATAAGGACAAGTTAGTTGGCTTTGGCTTTCCTTTTTTTCGTAAGGAATCAATGGCCCAAAAAGAAAACAAACATGTAAAAATGAAAAAATAAGCGCGGGCTCGAACCCACGACCACAAGGTTAAGAGCCTTGCGCTCTACCAACTGAGCTAGACGGGCAGATGATATATGATTGTTATTTTTTATTTAAGACATTAACTATCATAATTTGTTTTCCTATAATATTTTGCAAATACAATTTCTTATTTTTTATTCAAAATTTTAATTCATGATACTATACATACGAATTATTTTTATCAGAAGTTCTAGCTAATTTTCTTGTCATTCGTAACTTCATTATTCAGTTTTTAAAGTTATTTAGTTTTATGATATTCTTCAATCAAATATCGATTTTAATTGTTTGAAAAAGTGTATATTATTTTTACAAAATCTCATTGTGTGGGAAGGAGGAAGAGTCTTACCGCCATTTGTTTTTCGATTGCAGATTTGTTTGGTGGGTTTGGTGTCTTTGCCTTGAGTGGTTGGGGGTGGCGTTTATGTCCCATATTGATCCGGTGTTAAACTTTGCACAGTTTAGGATGTGCCAGTCTTCAAAGTCAGTTAATGAAGTGTGGCGCACAATTTGGGTTGGGGTGGTGAGTGAAATTTGGACCCACAAAAATTTTATTATCTTCAACAAGGGAGTGGCTGATGCGTCTGAAGTGTGTGCACGGGTGCAAGCAAAGGTTTGGTCTTGGATTAATGCTAGATCTTGATCCGCTTCGTTTCCCTTTTCTAGCTGGTGTATGGTACCTTTGGAGTGTATGAGAATGGTTGTTTGATGTAGTTTAAGTCTATGTCCGGTTAGTGATTGTGTTTGTTAGTTTGGGAATTTTA
>Ga0123342_1009342_pt1 | contig 11791 bp, 5 predicted proteins | sample Turbeawhitnodule_FD_89960 | JGI IMG/M metagenome (GOLD analysis project Ga0123342, IMG submission 89960) | Root nodule microbial communities of legume samples collected from Mexico - Turtle bean Mexico white nodule | ecosystem: Host-associated > Plants > Roots > Nodule | place: Mexico: Nepantla... | reverse complement strand
TTCTTTTTTATTTGAAAGAATAAACTAGAAAACAAACAAATTAAAACGAAAATTTATTCAAGAAAGATAATTCAAAACCTAACAAACTAACAAAACAACAAATTTATTCAAAATGCAAAATAATCAATTTAAACAAACTAAACAAATAAGCAAATAAACAAAAAACAAAATAACCAAAAAATAAAATAAAAACTAAACAGAAAATAAAATTCAAATAACTGAAAAAAAAAGAATTAGAAAGATAAAACCATATTTTTACTCAATCCCCTCTTCTTAAGAAGACATCAAGCTTTTTGTTAAAATCTTTATCTATAGTCTTGTTTCATTTGCTAGATTTGTCCCCCTAAGTAATAGAACTTGTCCCCAGGTCAAAATACATAACTTGCAAAATGATTAGGAGACATATAGGATTTTCATTTTTTTATTTATCATTTTTTATTATTTTTTCAAAAAATAAAATCAACAAAGGTAACAAAACAACATAAAACTAAAATGTGGGTTGGGTTGCCTCCCAACAAGCGCTCGTTTAACGTCATATAGCTTGACGCCAGTTTCTTTCCAGGGCGACATACATAGGTTGGGTTTCCCTTGAAATTCTCCATGGTTTACCAGCTGGACTTATTTGATAGGAGTGATTGGCTAGACAAAATTTCCTAATCACTTCATTATTAAAATCATATGTTCTCTCTCAACTGGTGATAGGTACCGTCATCATCATCTCCCAGTCTTTTTCTAACTTCTCCTGGTTTCTCTTTTCTTTATTTTTAACTTCTATTCTTCCGAGTTGGCTTCTCAATTTCTCAATCTATAACAACTTGTTTTCTTAATATCTTAAGACAACTCAAGTAAGGATTAGAATAACAAGCAAACAACTTTTTTTTTTTTATAAAATGGAATAAAGAAAAATAGAAAATTTAAAATAACAAAAGATAGAGAAATAAATAGTAAATGAAAAACAGAACAATAAACAAAATAAAATAAACAAAAACTTACTTAAATATAAACTAAATAAAATAATAAAACTAAAATTTTTAACAAAGAAAAAAATAAAATAAATAAAACAAGAATAATATATAAAAACTAAAAAGAATACAAAATAAAACAAATAAAAAAACTTAAATAACTAACTAACTAAGAAAACTAAAACAGAATATATAGATAAAAAAAAAACTTGCGTAAAATAAAAACTAAGAATGAAATAAAAGAAAATAATAAAACTAAAACTAAAAATAGAATAAAATAAAATAACATAAAATAAATAACTATTAAGAGAAAATAAATAAATAAATAAAATAAAAATGAAACAAAAATAAAAAAGAAACTAGTAGTAATAAATAACTAATTAAAATAAATAAATAGAAACTACGTAAACTCTAAATAAACTACTTAAGCTAAACGTAAAAAAAAAGACTAAAATAAAATATGATAAAACAAAATCCAAATCAAAATAAAATAAAATAAAAATAAGAATAAAAACAAAAACAAAATAAAATAATTACAGTAAACAAGAAACTACGTAAACGAAACATAAAAACAAAAAACTTAAGAATAAAATAAAATATAACAAAAAAAAAGTAAACAAATAAAAAATTAAAAAACAAAAACTTAAAAAGAAAAAATATTAACGTAAAACTAACAGTTTTATAAAAAAAACAAACATATTCACATCTAAAAAAAACTTTTTACATATTCAAAACTAGGAAAAAAAAATAAAATCTTTACAAAAATATACAGATCTAAAAAAAAAATAAAAATTATTCACATCTAAAAAGAAAAACAAAATTTTTAAAACAATATTCAAATAAAAAAAAACAATAAAAACTAAAAAAAAAAATTATTCACATGAAAAAAATAGTTAGAATATTCACATTATTTAGGAAATTATAGTTAACAACTCAAATCTGTTCTCCAACGACACCAAAAACTTGATGACTTGCAGCGTTTGTCAAAAGTAATAATTGTTCCTAAGGACGAATATCGATCCCACAAAGAACAATGAAATATCGAGTACAATATATTCCCTAAATATAACAAAAAAACAATAAAAAAAGTTTAAAAGTGATGGTGTTGGCACTGATCAATAAGAAAACAAACAAAGAATTCGTTGCTTCAATTGGAAAAATAGGATTAAGTTTCATCTCTCCCACTCTCATGTATTTTGATTAGCATGTTAAAGCTTATGGAAGAAGAAGGATTGTCACACCACTTTGAGAAATGAGGCACTCCAAGATGAGGGGTGAAAGAGCCATCACTTGAAGTGCTCACACACTCAAGATAAGACCGACCCATTATGAGAACTCTCAAGCCTCACAAAAACACTCCTATATTGTTTCTTTACTATCCAAATTCAATGTGTGAAATACATGAATCAAGACACTCTATGTATAAGAGGGAGTATCTTGGAGAACAAAATAGAGGGGTAGGGGTGTCATTTGTGAGAAACCTTCTAGAAGGTAGGTCAAAGAAACCTAAGCCTAGAAGCACTTTTTTATGAAAGGTGAACTAGACTAGGTTATGACATCTTTCAACATGTAGAGGAGGGTGTCCTTACTATCAGTAGCAGAGTCTCAGTCTTCTTGTATCTTCCTTGCCATGAACCTAGTGATTGGGCTTGAGCTTGGACTTCTTCCATCAAGACTCTTGCATGGGACAACAGTATGATAACCAACTTGGTTGAGTCGATGAACTCTATTTCGAAGAAAACAAGAAACCTTCCAATATCTTTCATGGTGATGACAACATACACCTGCTGTAATAAATTCTTTACGGATAGAGGCGAGCAACTGGAAGCCATGATGGTTGCTAGACATGTATACTCTAAAGTTGCAGCAAAAGCATTGGAAGATACACAGTCAAAGGCAAACACTCATATAGTGTTTTCCCATGACATGAGGAACACCCGATTTTTGCTAGGAAAAAAAAAACAAAATCCAAGAGAAGTACGACCACAAGACTGATTTGCAGTTCGCTTAGACAAATTGTGGTGTGATTGTGGAAAATTCGAAAAACTACCACTACCATTGATACAACCCAATTAGCCAAGCAGATGACCAAGGACACAAGAAATATTTCACACTGTGATCAGTCATCTCAGTATTTAAGACAAGGCCCCACCAAATATTGGAAGGACCTTAGCATAAGAAGAACTGGTAGACTAGAGCATCAAATGTTCTTCCTTCTGGTCTTCTTACAAGACAAAAATGTTTGTAAATAAATTGGGCTCATTTTGGGGGTCCAAAAAGAAGAATAAACTAGAGTATGGTGTGCTTAGTAATTTGAGTAGAGTGTGCTTAACTATTTGAGTAATTTGAATAAACTAAAGTTAACATATAAGTCCTCATATATTAAGAGTAATACGTACTTTTAATTGATTAAATAATTTTTTTTTGTCAAGCTATAAACTTACGGCAAATGCTCCCTGCACCATATCACACCCAACCTGATACTGGAAATGACAAAAATACTCTTCCAAAATGATGAAAATAACCTTAAAAAAGAAGGGTATAAATAAAAATTACCACCGGAATCTTTTATCCATAAATATTCCAAGTTTATATATCCAAAACACATTCTTGAATTTCAATTTTTTTTTATCTAGAATGTATTTTTAATTTTGTATTCCAAATTTTTTTATCCGAAATGTTTTTTTTTTAATTATATTTACTATTCTAGATTTTTAAATGCGAAATAAAGGTAATTTTAGAAATTTTAAAAAATATAGGATGCAGGTTAGAATTGCTGTGATGCAGGAAGAAATTGTCTAAACTTACACCTCAAGAGGGGATGATGAAAAAGCAAAACATGCCTAATGAAATGGGCCGTCACAGACATGTCCATCAAGGCAAATTCTCGCAGTACCATATCAATTCTAACATGCATCTTATTTATTATTAAAAATAATAAAAATAATTTTTTAAAATGATAAAGATAACCTTAGATAAAATAAGGGTGTGGATAAAAATTACTTCCAAAAATTTCCAGAAATTTTTGAATTCTGGAAATTCTTATCCAGCAATTTTGTGTTCCAGATTTTTTCTCTGGAATGTATTTCTTTTAATCTTGAATTATATTTATTATTTCAGATTTTCAAATCCAGAATAAGAGTAATTTTGGAAATTTAAAAAATATAAGATGCAAGTTAAAAGTGATATAGTGCAGGAAGAAATTGTTGTCCGTCAAATAAGAAAGGCCCATTCAGGTGTTAATATCGGTTTTTGCGTTGACATTTTGGTAAAAGAAAAACTCATGTTGGAAAAATTAGTAGTCTAAGCTGTATGATGATATTGTTTTGAGAATTTTTTTCCACCTCGCACAATGTATCTTAACAATGCAAACAATTTTCAGAATAGAGCAAACTCTTTTGGAAAGAATTCGTAGGAAATATTGTTTGTTAGCCTAATAATAGATACGAGTGTGATGAGTTTTAGAAAAAATGTCTGTAAGTAAAAATCAGCGTCGTTCTCAACAATGAGGTTAAATTCGACATTTTTCAAAACAATCTTGTTATGAACTGCATATTATTTGGATTTAGAATTCTTTTGCTAGAAGAGAGAGAGGTGGGTAGTGGGAAGAAAGAGAAAGATTAGTAATTGTTTTTTCATCAAAATGGTACAATTTCATTTGTTTATCATTAAAATGAAAAGAAAAAAATAATTATTTATAACTTTAAGTTGTGTCTAGTTGACATAACTTATTTATGTGTATGATGATTTTAGTTTGAAATAAGTGAAACATCAAAGTCACGTCATAGGAAGAGGCTTATGATTTAAACTTTTTAGAAAGAAAACTGTGTGCAGTAAACATGACTTTAATTAAAATTTTGATTATGATTTAATTGAAATTGTGTTTGAGTGACAATATTTCAGTATTAAATAAAAACAACTAAAGTTGTGCATGGCCATAATGATTTTCATTATTTTTATTTAATACTGAAATTGTGTCACCATTACACAACTTCTTCAATGGTTAACTTTTTAGTTGGATAATATGTGCTCGTGTTAGTTAAGAGTGAATGTATAATTTAATAAGTTAAATTAATTAATAATTTATTTTAAATTTGTGGTTGATAATATATGAACTAAATAAATTATGTACTAAATACTAGTGTTTTTAGCAATGTGTTAATGATGGATGTTGAAATTTAATAAATTAAATTAAGTATTATTTAAACTTTGGGTGTAACATATGAAATAAAGAATTGATGTATTAAAACTTTATTTAGCATTTAATTTTACAATATTAATATTATGTTAAAAATTATTTAATGAACTTTGTTGTTGAATGAATTAGTATGTATATTGTGATATAATATTATTTTTTTGAGTAAAAAAAATATGAGTATGTGGTGGCAGATGATTGTTGCTACTTGAGGTATGTATTACATCATCGTCAGACGTAGGTTCTAAAGGCATTATGTAGCGGATAATATGTCTAATGTACCATTGAATGTAAGGTGTATTATCATGCAAGTGACAATTTCCGTGGAACTAAATCCCTTTAATTACTCAATTATGTTGGTCATTCCACATTGTTATCCACCTTTTGTGTTGTGGTCAATATCGATAAGTTCTTCCTCTTATGTCCTCTTTGTGCACCTGATCTAGGTTTAATGGGTCAATTGAAATACTTGGTCAAAACCCAAACTACTACATGACCCGATTAGCTTGACGAAATTCAACTGTTGCAAAAAAGATAAGAAGAACAACTATCTGACTTACAGGAGAAATATCAATAGTAATCAGAGGACTAAGTTCATTGCAACGACTAACAGACTACAATAACGATCAAGAAACATTATTAGGATGACTAACTCGTAAATTATGACAAAATGTATAAATTTTCGTCAAATAATATGATAAACAACCTGTTTGGGTTGAAGGAGATCAAATGTATTACGTAATTGAGTAAATGAAGTGATAGTTGTTAGAATTAGAGGCCTTAAACAAGAGAGGAGGTGAATTGGTTATGAAATATTTTCTCAAAGATTGAAGGTAGAGTGAAAAACTATAAAGAATCAATCAATTGAAAATTCCAGTCAACCAAAAGAAAATTGTTTTAAGTTTGATTCCAGAAAATCAACTAGTTGTTTATACTAGTAGATTTGAAAAACAATGTTAAAACAGTTTAATGAGTGTAGGAATAGAGAGATTCTCTTTCTTAGTTAATGCATATGAGCGTAAAACAACCTTTTTATACTCCAATCAAATGGTAAAAGCAGTTAAATCAACCAAAAGCTTTCAGAATCATTTAAAATAGATTAAAACCTCTTAACAAAATTCTGTTAAGGTTTTTAAAAAAACAATCAGTTGATTTCTTGAAACAACCAGTTGAATCTGTTTGACATCAAAGCCAAAACAAAGCTAAGCTTTTCCAAGCCATTTTAAAAACCACTAAGTGTCAAACAACAGGTTGAATCGACATTTCAATAGGTTGAAATTTCACACCATTTTAGAAAACCCATCTTTTTTAAAAGATTAAGACTCAAATGAACTTGAATCATCTTAAGGAGTGAATTAACATTTCAAAGACTATTAGACAACACACACACAACCAACAACAAGATCTTCAAGCTTTCCTCATGGATTTGGAGACATCAAAGCATCTTGTTCAACAGTAGTTGTGTGGTCCTTTGCATCAACCAATACCATCTTAGATCAATAGTAATTATGTTAGACTTAAACACCACAAGGGTTCAAGTGTATAGTAATATCAAAGTTTTCAACAATATTTTCATCATTTAGTGGCTCAATAGCCAAAGAAATGCATGTAATGAGATCCCAAACCCAAAATTGTAGAATAAACATAAAACTTCTAATATTATCTTTGTTGAAATCTGTGGCCTAGAGCATGATATAGACATGCCAAGATAGTTGAGTCGCAGTTGTAATTTGACACATAATTCAACATCTCAAGAAGATTTCACATGTGATTAATTTCAAACGTGATGAAGTTGTTGCATCTCAACATGACTTCATATAATGATCGTTAAACGAAAACTTCAAAAATGAAAACTTAAGAAATGAAAACTTAAATTAAAATAGCTGGTGAAAATTGAATACATTAAAAAATTTTAAAAAATATATCCTACATTTAAAAAGTTTAAAGTACGTGCACTAATTTCAAATGAGAAAAATTAAATTGTTTAATTGCACCATTTAAATGATATTACATCAAGTTTTCAGAAATATCTATATCTGTGAGATGTTTACAATTTTTGTATTCATGAGTTATAACAAATGAACCTAAACCCTACTTCAATTCACTGAAGAAAAATTCAATTCAAGGAATCTTTGCCCATATCAATGACAACAAAATAACGACTTAATGCAAAATCAAATTTTAATCAATCAACCAACATCACTGCCACATCTTCAAATGTTATATAAGACCAATCCAATGTCATTCTATACACATTTATGAAGGAGTTCAACATCAAAAATATGTTTTGGAATGTTATGAGAGTGAATCACATTCTTTGTTGAAAAATTGCATAGGTATATTTTTTTTCCATATATCAAATTATGTTGCTATTACAAAATGTTATGTTAAGTTTTTATACTTTACAAGTGAAAAATGGACATTTTTCATGTACCTGGTAGTTTTAGGACAGTTGAGGAATAACTAATTATAAGAGTTATGGTGAATGTTTTCAACTCCAAAGATGGAGATCTCATGTCATAGGTGGGTGGTTTTCTAACATCCTCAACCCAACCATATCAATGTAATTGTAGGACATGATAGAATATTCAATATGACCTTAGTGAGTGGATGTGCTTAATTCAAAAGAGTCTACTAAAAATGTGATAAAGCAATTCCACATTGAGTAGGGCTACAAATTTTTGGTTATCAAATAAAAGACGGGCATATATATAGCAAGATTCATACAATATGACAATGGTTGCACGTGACAACTTTGAACATTTTATAGAAAAATTCGAGATCAATGGTAGATAAAGAAAATTGAAGTGCCTCACACATGTTTCTCAATCGTGCTTTCCACGAATCACGTAAATTTGGATTCAAACCAAATTGTTTCCATTGTGGTCAATTCATTGAAGACAAATCCTTCCATCATGATTAAAAGTTTAATAGCATAAATAAAAAATGGACATGGTTATTCTATCACATACAAAAGAACTTGGATTGCAAAACAAAATTATCTTGATATGGAATTCAAGAAGTAAGAGGACTCATGATCATCTACCAAGATGGTTAGAATTTTCACAACAAACTATTTTGATTTTGAGCACAATTGTATAATCTGTTACTAATTTGTATGTTGTTGACGATGTCTAAGACAACTCGTGTTACATCTTAAAACGTGTGTAAATAGTATTTCAAACCTTGAATTTATGAGTTCAATTATTACAAGCCCATACTTCAAGTTGTTGAGACATTTTTTTTAGGAAAAAATCATGAAACTTTATTGACTGCAATTGATTAAGATGAAAACTGCAACATATTTTCTTTGGCTTTTGCAATTGTTACAGGAAAGACAAAGGAAGCTATGATATGGTTCTTTCAATTGTTGATGCATACGTCACACCCCAACCAAATGTATGCATGATAGCTGATAGAGGAACAACCATATTATCAACATTACAATCTCCAAAGGTTGGTTAGGAAGTAGATAATATGTAATTAGTGTTTTGCATCCATTATATAACATCAAACTTCAACAAGAAATTAAAAAATGTGGCGTTTATTATTCCTTAATTTCTATTATACACATTTTTACAAAATTTGAATAATTTATGTAATTTTATTTATCAAATTGTCCTAGGTTATGAAATAAAACAACTCACTCTTCAAGCCAAGTTATTTGCTATGTCATATTATGACATGAAGCTTCCTAGATAGATAAAAAAACTAGTAGAAAAGTGGACTCAGACATATGACCGTGGCAAGAGGTATGTGACATGTAACAAAAAATTTAGCCAATTGCATGAATTCTATTTTGAAGATAGAACAATCCTTACTCATTTGTACTCTTATTAAAACAACCTTTGAAAGAACGAATTCATGGTTTGTTGAATGATGGACTAAGGTAGATTATGTGTTATGAGCATGTATTCGTTTTCCAAAAGATATTAATGCTTTACTAAGAAAAATGCCAACAATCTACCATGTGTCATGTGCACAAATTCAAAGTTTGATGTTCAGGAGATAATCACTCCCTATCTCTGACACTGACTTATGTCACTCACAATCAAATTAAATGAAAGGTGGTGTAATTGTGGAGAGTTTCAAGCTTTTTGTCTGCCTTGTTATCATGTCATCGTTGTTTACTCACATTGTCATTTGTAACTAATGACGTTTGTCAATCCAATTTATAGTCTCCACAATATTTACATGTTTAAGAGGTCCAATTTCATGTAGTGCAAAATGATGATTATTGGAATGCTTATACGAAACCGAATTTCATTCCTGAACCCCCACATGAGACATAAGGAATCTAGAATATCAGCAACTATATGTATCCATAAGAAAATGAATTCTCCTGTTAAAAAAATGACTCTTATTGTCAGAATGAAGATAATAATAGAAGCAATTTCCCCTATCAACAATAGAATGTCGTAATTTCTAACATTTTTGTATTCACTTTAATTCAATATCATTACTTAACCTAACATCTTTATTTCTTTTACTTAGGCCTTTTTTTTCTACAACATAATTCGTACATATAGTTTAGGTACCTTATATTATCTTATTCTTCTAACACATAAAATAAATCAATTCAAATTTTCAGTCTAAAATTAAATCAATCATTATACCAATTTTCAAACTCATGAATTTGTCAAATATTTATAAATACAATTCAACATTTTATCAGAAGCATCCCCTTAACTCTAAATAAATATAACAACTTTTGAAATATTTTCATTACAAAAAAGAAAAGCACTACTTGACAAAAAAAAGTAACCATTGTAGAAGTCGAGCATGAGTGACACGACTTTAGTGTTAAATAAAAATAATTAGATTCGTTAAAGATATGCATGACTTCAATTTTATTTTATTTAACATTGAAGTCGTACCACTCAAGCACCACTTCAATTAAATCCTAATCAAAATTTTAATCAAAGTCGTGTCTACCATGCACAATTTTTCTTCTAAATTTTTTGAATCAAAATCGTCCTACATAGTACAAGTTTGATGTTTCACCTAATCCAAAAGTGCAAATAATACATTTTACATCGATTTTAGGAAGCTTATTACATTGATTCCATCGTCGATGTAGATGCCAACGATATAGAAAGTCCATTACATTTTACATCAGTTCGATAATCGATGTAATAAGAAACATATTACATTGATTTCATACAAAAACCGATGTAATAGACCATGTTTGTTTGATTTACTGACTTTTGTAGGACATATTACATCGGTGTTCTTGTCTGGAATCGATGTATTATGTCCTTTTTTACATAGGTTAAAATTTTAATCGATGTAATATTTAACATTTTTAAAAAAAAATTAAAAATTATTACTTTCTCAACCTATAATTTTAAAAAAAACGTACCAGTTATGAATAACAATAACAAATCAAAAGAAAAATTAAAAAAAAATATAATATCAATAAATATGATTTTTAATTCCAATATTCATCTCAAATATATATGTTCAATAAAACAAAAATATTATAAAAAATCAAATACAAATTATCTCAATCTAAACTTCCTCAATACTTAATATATTTATCTTAATCTGAATAATATTTTAAAAAATGAAATATAAGAAATAATAATCTTAAAAACTAACATATTTATATTTAAATTAAAAATATTTAGACATATACATTATCATCAAAATCATTAGCTATAAATGTAACATAAATAATAAGAGTAAAAAAAAATGTAAAACACTTACCCGGAATTGAAGCAACTCAAATGCAAATTAGTGGAGACAACAAAAAATACGGAATCAACCCAACTTGTTCCAGACACTAAAACAACTCTGAAAGTAGCGACGAAACCAACTCAAAAACACAACCCAACACCAAAGATCTTTGTGGACCAAAAAGGAAAAAACATAATCTATAAAATGAGGGAAATGGAGAGAGCAATCAACAATGACAAAACAAAAACTACAAGCTCCCCTTCAGTCCAAAAAACCAAACCCAACAAAAGACAAAATACAATGCGACAATGGGGACTATAGTACAACGCGGTGAGAGAGAAAACTGAAAGACCACACCCTATGAAGAGGCAATGAAACTATCACACCACCCACCTCCATGACCAACATCTCCAATGCTCCAAAGAACCCAACCCCAAGAATGAAAATGAAAAATACGGCAACCATGGACTATACACGACGCAACAAGGGAGAAGAAACGGTGAATGTCTCGCACCACCACTATCACAACCAACGTCACCAGAGATCTAAAGAACCAAACCAAAAATGGAAATGCAAAGAATCGTGAGTAAGCGATGCAACGGGGGAAAAGAAAAAGAAAACGAGTGTGCGAAAGGAAAGTGAACGTCGAAACACAAAGCCTAAAATTTTAAAACAACACATATAACATCGGCTCCTGCATGCAACCAATGTTTTATGTGCTTATTGCATCGGTTGTGAGTACAATCGATGTAATATTGATGGAGATCAAGTTCAAGAAGAAATAGAAGCCAACACTCAAGGACAAGAGGAGGTGGAGGCCCAAGTAGAAGATGCTCAAAGAGTCAATAGCCCACCTCATAGGCTTACAAGAAGCAAATTTAAGGAATTAGGAAATAGTGGAAGATTGTTTTCTCTTTTGATAGTTTCTTGTGTATTAAAAGGTGCTTAGAGGGAA
>Ga0123342_1009341_pt1 | contig 11791 bp, 6 predicted proteins | sample Turbeawhitnodule_FD_89960 | JGI IMG/M metagenome (GOLD analysis project Ga0123342, IMG submission 89960) | Root nodule microbial communities of legume samples collected from Mexico - Turtle bean Mexico white nodule | ecosystem: Host-associated > Plants > Roots > Nodule | place: Mexico: Nepantla... | reverse complement strand
TATATATATATAAAAAAAATATATATATATATATATATATATATATATATATATATATATATATATATATATATATATATATATATATATATACTAGTCGGTATTGGACGAGTCCAATATTTCAAGACACTTAATAAATTACAGCAACACAACAGTTACAAGAGTTCTTTGTGAGTCATAATCACATTCCGCATTATGCAGATGACATCTCCGATAGATCAGTTAAATACTAATTATTTGAAAGATATAAAAGAGATTCTTTGAATATACCAACATACTCATATATCAATATACCTCCCTGTAAATCAGGGATCATGCCACACATCAGTGGACAAGTAATATTCAGCCCATCACAACAAAGGCCTATGACTAAAACTATAAATAAACTTTTTGCAGAGGTGTAAGGTATGCTTTAATCAGTTTACAAACATACACTTTTTACACAGAGTACTTACTTGATCGTCGGAGTACCTTTTTCTGGTCAATCCCGACCAAGCACCATCAATTAAGGAAAGATACTTGAAGGAAGAAGCGAGGAGATCATCAACACTTAAACAATTGTACTCTCAGTTCCAAGTACTATCTAGATCCACTTTGTTTATACAAGTACAATATATAATACACTTCATATTATTAAATTGGTATAATTAAATTAATTATGTATAAAATATATAAATAAAGTATGTAAAATAATTATAAATTAAAATGGTGTTGAGCTAACCGGGTTAATTAAGCTTGAATTTAGTATAATTTGAGTTGAAATAAAGATATTACTCAACTCATTTTCAATCCTAATTTTTTTCGACTTGCATCATATCACTTGGAAAAAATTCAAATTAGCCTAATGATGATCTGGGTACGAAATTATAGAAATATCACGGATGAAAACTCATGGAAGAGTACCTAAGATCCAAGGAAAAACTATTTTATTAAAATAATTAACTGCACTTCAAAGTTTCACTAAAATTGTTATTTATACATTTGTTTGTGTCAGATGTTCATTCAAGGATATTTTATGTTACAAATGTATTATTTTAGTATTTACATGGCAAATTTTCTTCAACTTCTCCATATTTTCAAAAAATAACAAAATTACTTATTCTGAATTTTATAATTTAGAATGCAAATTTTGTATTTTAAATTTTACAATACATTTCCATATTTTCAAAAATAACAATTTTACAATTTAAAATACAAAATACAAAATTTTGTATTTTAAATTTTTACAATACATTTCCATATTTTCAAAAACAACAATTTTACAATTTAAAATGTAAATTTTGTATTTCAAACTTTACAATATAATATATTTCAAATTAATATTTTTGAAATACATTATATCTTGAATTAAAGAATATGAAATATATTATATTTTAAATTTTAAATTTTAAAATACATTATATCTATTAAATTTATATTTTGAATTGTGTAATTAAAATATAATTTTTCTACTTAGATGACAAAGATGAAAAATGGTTACGGTGGTGACCCTAGCTGTGGGAGATGAGGAGTTGCTCACGCGGTAGAAGTTGAAGGTTATTACGGTTGAGAAGGAAAAGAGGAGAAAAAAATATAAAAAAAGACTGCAAAATTGTCATTTCTCTCTTCTGTGGAGGTGCAGAAAGAAGGACTCGAATTTCATGAAGAATTGGCCCATGTACATTATCAGCTCTAAGATCATGTTTTTCATAATTTTGAGTTGAATATCCATCTGTGGGATGAAATCAGTCAAAACAGCTAAAATTCAATGTATTTAAATGGATAAATGAAACATTTATTGTTTCTATTGTGTAATTGTGCTATTAAAGATTAACATCTATTGGGTTTTTTAAAACGCTAAACACATTTATAGATATAAAGAGTCTAACTTTAAGTTTATCAAAAGATAATTTTATATTTTATTTATAAATCCTATTGCAAAAAATATATTTACGACTTTGTGCATTGTTTTTCTTTTACCCACTTCAACACTTAGGTTTTGTTTGGATTAGTTTCTTTTACCCACTTCAACACTTAGGTTTTGTTTGGATTAGAAAGTGAAAATAGACTTTGGATTAGGAAATGGAAATGAATGAGTGAATTTGAAATGATTTGAAGATAAAGTGTAAAGAAAGTTAAGGTGTTTGGATTGAGATAAATAAAAGAAAAAATATAAATTTTTTTTATAAAAGTTCGTGAGTGATGTGATGGATAAAAATGTAACTTTACACATTTATTCTTATATTTAAAAATTGATAAAAAAATTAATTTGATTGATTATTTGTGAAGTTTTTATAAAGTTTTTCAATTGATTTTAGAAAAACTTTAAAATTTAAATATTTTGTATATTTATAATTGTTTTATAAATTTAAACTGATATTTATTAAATTTTTTACTTTATTTTTAGAAAAAGAAATATTATACATAAAAATATCAGAAAAAATTTAAATATTAATAAGTTTTTCTTAACTACTAGAAAACTCATTCAAAATGTGATTAAGAAAAAAAAACTTTGAAAAATCAAAAGGAAACAACATTCTATTAACATAAATAAAATAAATTACAAATTCTTTCTTCTCCACATTTCATTCTCAGATTATTACACTGCTATGGCAAATTACAAATTCTTTCTTCTCCACACTCCTATGGCAAATAGATAAGAGGTGAGGTATGGGTAATATAATAAAATGAAAAAATTTCTCATCTAATCTTCTCAACTCAGAAGAGAAGCCTATTTCATATTCTTCGCTCTCTGTTACCCTTCGCTTTTCTTCGCTCTCTATTACCCACAAATTTCCAAATACAAACAAGTTATTTCTTTCCTTTTCAATCCGGTGAACAGTAATGACCCGGATACGGATACAAACAGAGGCTTATAAAGGATCAGAAAAGCACACACCGCATGTAGTTAGATGCAAATAGAAAAGAGAAAGAGAGAAATGGCATTACAGCTCTATAATAGCAGGAAACATGAATCTCTGGTATTTCATTCGTATCAAATCAAATTACTGGGATGAATGGTTCTGCTAGTATTAACATAACTAGTGTCTGACAAATACTACATAATAAATCTATAATAATAGGATTTCCATGACAAATCGTTCTTCAATCTTGTCCATTTATGTCAGCAGCAAGGAAGTTACCAGACAGTGCTACCTGCATAAAAATAAGGAATGACTACAGGCCATACACCAAAACCATACCAAAAGAAATGACACCAATTGAAGAGAGGGAGAGAAAGTACCTTCTCGCCCAATTTGAAGGCAGGCAGTCCCTTGTAAGGGCAGGTACTGCATCTGAATGCATCTCCGAGCCCACACTGCAAATCAAAGACAACTTTGAGAGCAATGCAATCATTGGGAAATCGTAGCTCTTACTATACAGAGGGTAACTAATAAGAGTATATCACAAAATCTGCAAGAGAAATTGTAGCTCTTAATCTATACTAGACACACTGACCACAATAGAAATCAATCTTAGACATTCTTGTTTTTTCCATTATTGCTGATCAAAATTAATGTTCAAAATAGTTTTTGCGTTACAAATGACCTTTGTAAGATGATCTAACAAAACTATTTTGAAGAGCAAGATATGAACATACAAGTGGATTTATAATCCAAACAAAATTCCTTTTTTACTAGGTGAGTTTGGCCACGTGAATTTAAAAGCTTATTTAAAACTCAAATTCGGCGAGCTTTCATAGCTAAATTGAAAGAAATGGCAATAGAAGGACAATTGCATTTCTTCCATCCAAAAGCCTCTATATCCACATTCCTGAGCTATGTGCAACCAAAAAGGAAAGGAATTATAATGCAGTAGCCATAGCTCTTATATTCATGACATTTATGAATTGGGGAGAGGAGTTGCTTTAATGCTTCTTTGCCTCTATAATTCATCTAAATTAATACAAAAAGCTAACTAACCAAATTGGGAAGCTATCAAACAGGTTAGAAATTTGATGCCTAAAATGTGCAGAAAGCAAAAATGAATTCTTGTTGAACACATAGCCTTGCAAAGCATAAACAAACTTTATATTACAAAAGGAAAATAATTAACACATACACTGCCACAAGCTGATTGAGGATTATTAATCTGTTCTGTTGTCAATCCTAACTTCAATACTTTGTCCTCTTCTTCAGCCCTCCCACAGGTGCAATTTTTGCAGGCTTTTCTAGTGCTCCCAATTTCACAATCACCTATGGAATAAAACATGTCAGCTAAGAACTTAGTATCACACACAACGCTAGTTGAGGAACAGAAACTTAAAAAGTGTTCCTTACCAGGTGGTAGCTGGGGTTTCTTTAAATCTTCTTCAGTCAAAAGACTATCTTCATCTATCAGATCTGAATCAACATCAATTTGAATTTTAGGTGAACTCTTTATGACCTTCTTTAAGGCAAATGCTGAACCAACTTTCCATGAAGGCTTTTTAGCTTTGATCTATGAGCAATACAAAGCATATTGATTCTTAGACTTTGTAAGAGGATAAGAACAAATAATTAGGAAAGAAAGATAAAGAATAATTAATGACTCAAGGCCTATAATCCACTCATTATACAATAGGAAGAGAAATTTGCCAGAAGGACAGGGAAGATCATGATTAAAAGAAAAAAAACTAGAGAAAATTAATAATTGTACTCAAACTGAAAAACCATTAACTTTAAAATAATAGCTGCTAATAATAGACTGGTTTTAAGACACATGTCAGCCTATTGTTTTCTGGTGTACAACACCAAACATAAGAAAACAATAAGAAATCGATGAATAAAAGTGGCATAGGAAGATTCTAGTTAATGAAACTCACCCCAATAAACACAAGAAAACAATAAGAAATCAATGAATAGAAGTGGCATAGGAAGATTCCAGTTAATGAAACTTACCCCAATTGATTGTAAAATTTGTGCTTCTGAAAACCCTGCCAACAATAACTTGCTCTGAAGATCAGATATTATCTGCAAGGATAACAGGGAAAATAATCAGATCATGCAATAGAACAATATCAATTCACCTAGGCACAATCTAAGATGTTAATACCTTATCAAATGAGCCCACAATAGACTGAGATGACTTGCGAATGAGAATTATCCCACCTACTTTTAACACTCTAAGAATTTCTTGAATCAGTTGGTCCCCAGGACAATCACTTGACAGCCAAAATAAAATAGCAGAATCAAAAGAGGAAGACTCCACTGGCAACTTGTCTGAAATTGGCAATAATAGGTAACAAAAGATAGTTTCTTTAGTTACAATACAATAAAATATGATATATGAGTGAAATGGAATTGAGCATTTGCAATGGAAATGGGAATTGGAGCATTCCATCCATCTTCTTCAATGAAGAAACAATAACTATTGGTTGACATGTTTAAAGGAATTGGACAAAATACAGGAAGGACTGGCTATTTCCAATTTTCTTGCAGTTCATGCATTTTGCTGCCCAAACTAAAGGTTGAACCATGATCTGTTGAAGATCCAAAGTTGATCTAGTTTAGATGAAATATTGAATTTTGTCACCATATACTGTTGCAGATAAACTAAGAAACAAAGAAATACCGAGCAGCCAATATTGTCAATGACAATGACCGAGATAATAAACTGGCATAACTCACCCTCATTTTGACAAAATGGGGGATTGTTCTCTTTGAAATAAGAATCATTGTCTTTTTGGTTTTTATCTGATTATACTTGGAGGCTGGTTCTTAATATCTTTGCTGTTTGCATATTTTGAGTTGTAAAAGTCTAACCTAAAAGCATTTCAATATATGTTTCTATATTTTAATAAACAATAAACTTTATTATAATGACAATCAAGCTGTATTATAACATTAAACAAGGCTCTGTTAACTTCATTGATGGCTTGAAATTGTTACTCTTGTAAAGTATTTAGATGTTGCCGTGCTTGAACAGCAAGAACCACTTCAGAAAGATATGGGCATTCAATGAGCCTACAAAGGAAACTGATTTTTTCATCTGAGAGGACAGGCACAATCTGAACACCCATCAATTCAGAGCTATTCCTCAGAAATGTCAGTAGTTTTTTTTGCAACTACAGGATCAAATGGGTAATTAAAGCCATAAATTGTAAACTCTTCGGATTTAAAACTGATTCAATAAAATGGTTCACTTTGGCGTACCACAGTTGCATTTGACCTATAAGTGCCGAGTGCTTACCCGCAAGTTCATAAAAGAAAAGGCATAAGACATATTCTAATCGAAATCAGTATAAGTTATTAAACAGAAGGGGTGCAATACAGATATGCAAACAAAGAATGAAGAATGAGGATAATTACTTAAGAGAGAGGCAGATGTAATAACTAGAGGATCCGATTGCTGAACCCCTTCAATGCCAAGTTCTCTAATTGCCTCAAGCGCTTGATTGACGGAAAGAACTGCTCCATCTGTGCAAGCCAGAACAGCACCATGCGTCTTTGCACTATCCTGCAATAATCCAAACTTCCATTTAAAAAGTTGCAAGTTAAAGATGTCCACATCTTTCTGTCCCCACATGCACTAAGATAACAAAATAATTTAGCATGAAAGAGAAATGAAAAAAAAAAAAATAGAAGAAGATGAAGGCAGAATTTCAAGTATTCCCGCACTGGAATGAAAAATTTTGAAGCATCAAAATTGATCTCGGTTGATGGGAAAACTAGAAATGAAATCATAAGAAGAATTTGGGCGCGGGGGAGAAAGTGTGAAAGTAAAATAGACCCAGAATCAAAGAAAAAAAAGGAAAGTAACAAGATATTAGAGAGAGAAAAAAGGCAAACAGAAGAGAAGAAGAGGGAACGAACCATTCCGATGGAAAGCAAAATCAGGAGCAACGCAACAGTAGACAATGGAAGCTTGACGACTGCGGAATCAAAATTTCTTAGAGGAAAGAGACGGTGGAGGGTTTTAATAAGGGAAAGAGGAAAATCAACCACACGTGCAGATCACGTGGGCGTCATACGTGGCAAACGTAAACACTAAGCATGGGATTGCTTTCTGCACCCCATACTTTTCAGGTTGATTCTCCAAACATCTAACGTGAAATTTTCATTTTACCCTTAATAATTTGAAAGACTTTATCTTCCAAATATCTGTAAGTTTTCCAATTATTTACATAAGGACATATTTGAAAAATAAAAAAATTTATAGAGATGAGAAAAAAATATATGAAGGTGCAGGAAGAAGTCCTTATTGATCATATCTTTCTCAAACATCATAGTTTCAAGGCGAAGACTTCCTACATTTTAAACTTACACCCATCGAAATTTTCAAATTCCGAAAATACTCAGTTTATAAATTCATGGGATGATTAAAATACAAAATTGTCACTTTGCCGTCGCCTTTCCCTTACATGTCATCAACCTCATTTCTTTGTGGTTTTTTTTTTCAGTCACTTTTGTTTATATGTTGGTTGTATTATGTAATATAAAGTATAAAGTGTAATTTAGAAGTTTTCTTCTTGCAAAAAATAAATTCTAAATTATACAATAAAATCTATTTTTTTTAACTGTGTAATTTAAAAAAAAAACAGAATTAGATTGCACTTATTTGTTCATATTGTGAAATTTATAATTTTTTTTTGTTAAATTTTTTTATGTAAAAATTAATTTTAGATTTCGAAAGTAAATTTTCGTAAACCAAAAACATAAAATAGAAGTTTTTATAACTATGGGAGTGTAAAAGAAAATTATTTTATATTTACAAAGTTATTAAAAGTTTATGAATTTTTTTTTTATAATGATTAAGAAATAAAATTGAATTTTTTTAAATAGTTGGTTAATAAAGTTGAGATGTAAGTAATTATGATATTCTTAAATTTGTTAATTAGAGTTTTGAGATTTGTGTAGTGTTTAGATTTCTTAATTAGAGTGAATATTATATATATATATAAAATGTGTACACTACAACAAAATCATCCAAAAATCAATTTTTAGAGATCAAAATAATTAGTTATAATAGTAACTAAATTAGAGACCATTTTAGAAACTAAAAAAAATTGGTTTCTAAATTAGTTTTTATTATTGTTAAATAGTTTCTAAATTTGGTAGCAAAAACCTTGGTGGCTAATTAGATATCAATTTAGAAACCATTTAACAATAATAGAAACTAATTTAGAAACCAAAAATTTATTTAGTCCCTAAAATGGTCTCTAATTTAGTCACTATAGCAACTAATTATTTTTTGTTTCTAAAATTGGTTTTTATTTCAAGATTTTCTTGTAGTGGTAATTGTAATATAGTAAATAATATATATATATATATATATATATTATAAATAATTGAGTACAATAGAATTTGATTTTATTAAATATGAAATTATGAGATATTTTATTAAATAACTTAAGTATAAAAATATAGATTAAAATTAAATATCAATAAAAAAATATTGATAGTATAGTTTTGAAATTAAATGCTTTATAAAAGAGTAAATCGATTAGGTACAATAATTTAACTAGTTGTTTCCATAGTAATTATTCTGGTTAAAGTTACATAAATTGTTAATTTGTTACACATTAATTGAAGGTATAATGTTCACAGTTATAATCATGGTTGAGTGTCATGTTGCTTTATTTTATGAATAAAATATTTTATAAAAAATTAACAATTTGGTTTTACTATTTTGGACGCCCTAAACACAAAATTCGATAAGAATGTGTTTATAATGGGGTTTGAAATAATGTTTCAAACACAAACTTATATTCCTTAACTCTTAATTGGAAGAGATCTTGTTCTGATACGTCCAATAGTCTCACATCACTTAGGAATCGAGGTCAAAGACAATTTAAGACGAACTCACATTCCTTAATTCTTAATTGGGGGTCAAGAGCAATTTAAATAAACATATCTCCTTTAATCCTCTGAGGGGCCTTTTAAGGACAAAATCATGATGAAACTCTGAGTTCCAAGGAGGACAATACATCGGATGTGATGATTAATCACAGTGATGTCATCTTAACGAACTTGAGGTCGAAACATTTGCGTATGAGGGGCTTATTCCGGTACGTTCAATAGTCTCATATCACTTAGGAGTCGAGGCCAAGCAAGGGAAATTTAAATACACATTCATCCTTTAACCCTCTAAGGCACCTTTTAAGGACAAACCTATGACGAAACTCTAAACTTCAAAGTGAAAAATATCTTGGATGTGATGATTGACTCTTCGAGTATGTATTAAAAGGCCGAGAACCAATGAGAGCAAAGTTTTTGGCCAACTTAATTGTTGAGTTCCCTCAAAGCGAAGAGAAACATGAATGGTGAACCTTGAATGTTGTTGGTTCATCCAACAAAAAAGGTAGTGGAGTTGGAATTATACTCAAGGGATCACACCAAATTACACTTGAGTAGGCCATTTGATTCAATTTTGAACAATCAAGTCAAGTACGAGGCCTTAGTTGCAAGATTGAAGCTTGCACATGAAATGGGGGTAAAAAAGCTCAAATGTCATAATGACTCTCAATTGGTGACAAGTAAGATTAATGGAGATTATCAAGCCAATGAACCTTTATTCTAAAAGTACTATCATATTTTGAAGAATTTAATCATTTGTTTTGACAAGTTTAAGGCTATCAATGTTTCCCAAGCTTCTAACGACTCAGCTGATGTTTTGTCCAAGCTCGTCAATACAAAGAAAGCAGAGCAATATCGAACTCTGATTCAAGACACATTAAATACGCCAAGTTGGGACTGTGATGATGTCTTACATATTACGACAGGAAATACCATTTGGATAACGCCAATCATTAGTTACCTCACCAAAGAAGTGCTCCTGAGTAACTCCAATGAAGCAAGAAAATTAAGATGACAAGCTTTATTCTACACCATGTGCAATAGTGACCTATTTAGGAGAGGATTCTCATTACCTTTGCTTAAATGTCTAGATAATGATCAAGTAGAGTATCTCATGGTAGAGTTGCATTCAGACATATGTGGAGTGCATAAAGCTCGGTTTATGGCATCAAGAGTATTACGAGCAAGGTACTATTGCCCTATACTTAGAAAAGATGTTCATTCTTTTATACAAGAGTGCCAAGAATGCCAAAAATTCGGGCCCATTTACACATTACCACCTGAAGAGCTTCACTCCATCATCACACCTTGGTCGTTCACTACTTGGAGAATGGATATAGTCTACCATTTCCCAATGGCTAAAGAACATGTGAAGTTTCTCATAGTCGCCATTGACTATTTTACTAGGTGTATAGAAGCAAAACCTTTGGTGACTATCACATCTCAACAAGTGCAAAAGATCTCTTGGAAGAATATCATATGTAAACATGAATTATCAAATTGTATTGTTACCGATGATAGGCGACAATCCACTAATAAAGGTTATGAACAATTTTTACAACAACTTAGTATCAAACACCGAGTTACTTTCGTTGAGCATCTCCAAATCAATGGACAAGCTAAAATCGCCAAAATGTGATATTAAATGAGTTGAAAAAAAATATTGGTCAGACAAAGGGGCTATGGGCAGAAGAGATCCCAAGTATTTTATGGGGATATAATTGCATGCCTCAATCATCCACAAATGAAACTCCCTTTCGTTTGATGTATGGAGAAAATGTCATGATTCCTATCGAGCTCGACGAAATCTCTTGGAGAAAACAAGTTCATGACAAGCAACATAATGATACAAACATTCGAGGTGAACTCGACACGATAAAAGAGATCTAGGAATAGGCATGATACAAGAGATCTAGAGTGGCTCGATGGTACAACATTAGAGTGCAAGAATGAAACTTCCACAAGGGAAACCATGTGTGGCACAAGTTCGACGATGTACGAAGAGACAAAAAGAAGGGCAAGCTAGCCCTTAATTGGGATGACCCATACCGAATTGTTAATTCTCTCCAAAATGGTTCATACAAGTTAGAAGATTTGAGCGGTAAATTGATATCTTACACAAGGAATGTTACTAATCTTAAGATTTATTTTAGTTAAAGTCCATTGTAAACCTCTTAACAATGATAGTGTACTTTTTTTCCATAACTCGGATTTTTTTCGTAAAGGGGTTTTGACGAGTAAGGTTTTAATGAGACACTTTCTTGAATAAATAAAAATAAAAGTTTATTTTCTATAATTATATGTTCAAATTTAAATATATACACTCGGTTCAAAGTTAATCGATCATTATTGATTCAAAGTGTTGAACAAGATGCTTTGATGTCTCCAAATCCAAGAGGAAAGGTTGAAGACCTTGCTGCTGGGTGTGTGTGTGTTGTCTAGTTGTTTGAAACTTATTAATTCACTCCTTAAGATGATCCAAGTTCATTTGAATCTTTAACCTTTTGAGAAGATGTGTTTTCTAAAAAGCTGTCAAAATTTCAACAGGCTATTTTACCTTAGTAGTTTTTGAAAAAGGTTGAAAGCTGTTTGACTTAGTTGACTTTGCTGTCAAACCAAATCAATCGATTGTTTCGACAAAACAATCGATTGTTTTCCTATAAACCTTAACAAAATTCTGTTAAGTGGTTTTAATATGTTTTAAATGATCCTAACTAACTTGGCTCCTTTATTAAATGCTTTTGACCACTTGGTGGGTCTATATAAAGATGGTTTTACGCTCCTAATCTTAGAGTTAGAGAAAGAGTTTATCAAAACAGTTTTTCCAAGATTTGAAAGAGCTTTGGATCATTCTTAAGTGTGTGGAATAGGATTGAGTTGTAATTCTGAACTTTAAGCTTTGTAATACCCATGTGTATTCTATTCCCTTCTTCCTTGATTACTGTATTTCTGTAGTTGTGTTGCTAAGGAGTGTTGTGTGTTCTTGAGGTGTTCAAGATCAACATTCTTGGTGTGGTTTGCCAAAGGTAGTGTGT
>Ga0123342_1009340_pt1 | contig 11793 bp, 10 predicted proteins | sample Turbeawhitnodule_FD_89960 | JGI IMG/M metagenome (GOLD analysis project Ga0123342, IMG submission 89960) | Root nodule microbial communities of legume samples collected from Mexico - Turtle bean Mexico white nodule | ecosystem: Host-associated > Plants > Roots > Nodule | place: Mexico: Nepantla... | reverse complement strand
TTATGTAATCTATTCGTACAAACGTTGTCTTTTGTGTAAGTATGGGATGACTAAAAAAAGCATAGAGAAAATAAATGTTACCATTTATTGCATGTGTGAAGTATTAGGAGTTGGTTTTGTACCTAACCCTTACGTAGTATTAAGTAGAGTTAGGCCCTTACGTAGTATTAAGTAGAGTTAGGCAGAGTGATAATTTAAAAAGGAGAGCCATTATACGTATACAATCAAATTAGAGTGTTCTGAATTAAATTCACTTTGTAAATTATATCAAATCCATTTTGATTTGAACACGACCTAATCTAACATAGCTAGATCTATAGCTGAGTCCATTCAGTTAGACTTGGTCCCGGGCTGAATCGGGTGGACCTGGACCTGGGCCGACTCGCGTAAACTTGGACTTGGGCAGACTAGGCTCAACTTGGAACAAGCCAGACTCAACTCGACATGGGCCCGAGTTTACTCGATTCGATATGGGTTCGGGCCAACTCGACTCAATATGGGCCCAGACAAACTCAACTCGACATGGATCCCGACCAACTTGGCTCGACATGGACCCAGGTCGACTAGGCTCTACATCGGCCCCGACCGACTTGACTCGACATGAGCCTAGGTCGACTCGACTAGACATGAACCAAATTGACTCGACTCGACATGGGTCCAGACCGACTCGGCTCAACATCAGCTCCGGGCCGACTCATCTTGACATCGGCCCAGGTCGACTCGTCTCGACATCACCCGGACTGACTCGGCTTGACATCGGCCAGGATATGGGCCCGGATTGACTTGACTCAACATGGGATCAGGTTGACTCAGCTCAACATAAGCCCGGGCCGACTACGCTCGATATGGGCCCAAACCAACTAAGCTCGACATAGCCCGACTCGATTCGGCTTGACATGGGCCTGGGTCGACTCGGCTCGACATGGTGTTAGAAATGTAGGCCTTAAACAAGAGGACGGGTCAATTGTTTATGAAAGATTTTTGCAAATATTGAAGGTAGTTTGAAAGATAAAGAGGAATCAACCAATTAGAAATTAGTTCAGCCAAGTTCAAAACTATTTTTAATGTGATTGCAGAAAATCAACCAATTGTTTTTGTGAAACAATCGGTTGTTTATACCAGCAATGTTAAAAACAAAGCAAAAACAGTTTTAAAAGAGAGAAAGGATAGAGAGATCAACACATAAAGTTTATACTGATTCACTCTTTACCAATAGCCACATCCAGTCCTCAGTAACCACTGAGAATTCACTAAGCAATCAAAAATCTTGATTACACACAACACACCAAAGTGATGATCTTGAACCCTTCAAGAACACACATCACTTTTGGCAAAAACACCACATAATTCATAACAATCTCTGAACCTGCACAAAACCAATTTTCACAAAAATACAGTAGTCAAGAGAGAAAAGAATGAGTATAGCTGGGTACAATTTCAGATTAAAGCAAAATGAATACAACACAATCTTATTCCATTCTTATAAAAGATCCAAAACACTTATCAATCTTGGAATCTTTTTTTTTTAATGATTTATCTTAAATTAAATAAGAGTAGGAGCGTAAAACAAATTATTTAAAGTCCAATCAGTTGGCCAAAGCATTTAATGCAAGAGCCAAAACAGTTTTAAATCAATTAAAACATATTAAAGCCACTTAACAAATTTCTGTTAAGGTTTTTAAAAAATTAATCGATTGAAAACACGAAACAATCGATTGAATTGGTTTGACAACAAAGTCAACAAAAGTTAAGCTTTTTTAAATCCTTTTCAAAATTGGTGTTGTGCAGTAGATAAGGACAATATCTTCCGCAGTCAAGAGAAAATGGTTGTTTCCTCTTGGAGTCAGCATCCAAGATACAATAAAAGCAATAATTCTTTCATTTAGCTTGATGCCTCCCACAAAAAACTCTTCACTTTGGATTAAGAATTTTTTAGGCAGTTCCTATAGTACTGCATCTTGTTGAACTCTTCTACAACCCCAATGTTTCCTTTATTTATCCTTAGCCTAGAATATTTCAACCCAGCTACAACAAAACACACTTTTGGAGTTATCTCCATATTAATTCCTTTCACGTGTGAGCAAAGATTATCACCAACCATATGAAGGTTTGTATAGAAAACCTTTACTAGATCAGGATAGATATTCCCTGACATCACCAGGAACCTTTAAAGTAGTTGCTCCTTCAAAACATTCCTCACTTCAATGAGGTTCTTCTCTTTCAACCAGTTGAAGGAGATAAGTTTTGGGTTGTTGATGGCTTTCCTACTAGTTTCATGAAGGAACTTCTCAATTTTTTCATCATCCCCTGCAAACCAGATTCAAGATGCCCTCCTCTCTTTACAACACAAGTCTTCATCCTTTTTTATGAGGGAGGAGTTGAGTCCATGATTCAAATATAATTTTTCAAAAAAGAAAAGAACCCAGTAGAGGAAAAATAAGGGGCTGATTCTGAGAAGAAAAATAGTTGAACCAGCACATGTATTTAAGCAGAAAAAACAATCAACATGTATGGGCATTTAGTGGGTTGTTTTTCAACAAAGAAAGAATTTGTTCATAGAGAATATTGCCATCCGTCAGCCTCCAAACAGATTTGCCAGTGACAGCACAATCCATATTTGAACATCCAAAAGCTCTTAAGTTTCCAAGATGTTATGGAATATATTCCATTATGACCAAATTAAATCCCAATAAAGTTGTATTCAAAGCCTCCATAAAAGTAATTTTGACCCATAACAGTTTTGAATGGAAAGAAACAATTGTACCCATGCACAGAAATTCAAAATAGCTTTAATACAATGTTGTCATAGGTAAAACAATCGGTTGTTTTTCTGTGACAGCAGTTGAGAGTTTTCATAAACCTGACAAAGATGAAACTGCATAGTGCCGATTACATAAACCTTTGCATAAAGATGTTTCACCACACATTTAATCAAGAAAAAGAATCAATTAAGATTTCATTTAATCAATGTGAACCAAATATACAAATTAAGAAGTAAAAATACACAACATTTTAGCTTTTGAGGATTTTTCTCTTAAGACACCCATTGTACACGAGTCAAGAATATCACTTGACTTTCAAGAAATCAGTATGCAATCAAGAACTGCACTCAAGAATCTTGTACAAATCTCCTCCTTTGAGGCTTCATTCTTCACACCAATGATTCTAGGCTCTCAAGAGTACATGCAAGAAGGTTTCAAGAGACAAGATTTGGTCCCCTAGTGAATTTGGGTCCATGGGCATTAATTGGATCATTAGAAACCTTAGAATTCTTAGGAACCCATTTCAAAACACCACTAGGAACAAAAAATTTCCTAACTCTGCAAATCTAACAGAGTGGACTTACTTCATACAATCAAAGCATGAAACAACCAGTTGTTTCGACATTTCAATCGGTTGTTTTTTAAAGAAGCTTGAAAATGGCTTTGAAACTGATATTTTATTGCTATGTGGATTAAAACTCAATCCAGGTTTGCCAAAAACACATATTCGATATGCAAGAACAATTTCAAAGTTTGATTGGCCTTTTGAAAACTTATCCACAGTTTTTACAAGATAATGAACCTTCTTTTGAAGAGATTCAAAATTTTCACAAAAGCTTGAATCACATTTGCAAGAAGAGTTTTTGTAAATCATTTCCAGATTTTCAAAATCATTTTTCTAATTGTTCAACTCTTCTTCCTATGCTTTGACTATGTTTTCTAGCCAATTATAAATGCCTTTCAAGCGGTTGTTCAAAAGGGCCAACCTATGAGCTTCTTCATGAGTTTCTTTAAATGCATCAAGAAACTGATTGTAATTTACAAAATTATTTGAGGTGCTGGAACTTACACTACTTGTGTCAGATTCTCCCTTTGCCATCAAGAACAAATTTGCCTCTTCATCTCCAATTCATGATGAATTAGAGGAAGAAACATCATTTTCTTTTCAAGCAATGTAGGCTCTTTTAGTTTTTCCCTTCTTCTTAAATTTCTTGTTTTGTCCTCTCTCCTTACTTTCATTGTTGGGGCAATAAGCTTTGATATGGTCCTATTTACCATATCCAAAACATGTATAATTGTTAGCATTAAAATAATTGAGTTTCTTGCTGTTATACCTATTTGAGGATTGGTTCTTGTTGCTATTTTTGTTCAAGAACTTGTTGAATTTTATGGTAAGCAAGTTAAGAGTTTCTCCATCACTGTCCTCACTTGATTCTTGACAGACTTTGTGACCAGTAGTCTTCAAAGCAATGATTCTCCCTTCATGCTCTTGATCATTCAGCCTATTCATCTCAATTTCGTGTTCCCTAAGTTTTCCAAACAAGGAGGTAGCTGTCAAGGTAGTCAAATCCTTGGATTCAAAAATGGCTGTGACTTTGGGTTGACATGATCTGTCCAAGCACTTGAGGATCTTGATGTTGAGTTCCCCTCTTTCAAAGGTTTTTCCAAGGCTGATGAGATGGTTGACAATGTGAGTGAACCTCTTTTGTACATCAACAATGGTCTCCCCTTTTTGCATTTTGAATATCTTATACTCTTGAATTAGAGCATGCTTTATTGTTCTCTTTACATAATTGGTTCCTTCATGGGTAACTTCAAGAATATCCCACATTTCTTTTGTTGAAGCACATTGTCAGACTTTGAAAAACTCGTCAGAATTTAAAGCAGATGTAATGATGTTTTTAGTTATACAATCAAATTGAGTTTTTTTTTTTCTTTTAGACTTAGTCCATTGAGACCAAGGTTTTTCTATAGAAACATCATATTTTTGCTTTTGGAATAAAAGGACCATTTTCAATGGCATCCCAAATTCCTCTATCAATTGATTTTATAAAGATTTCATTCTAACCTTCCAAAACTGATAATTCAGACCACAAAACAGAGGTGACTTGTTAATTGAAGCACCCTTCCCAAAGGTTACTTTTTTAGCGATAAAAAATATTTTAGGATCGAAAACTTGAATGACTTTCAAAAACTTAGCTCTGATACCAATTGTTCGAAATATAGACCTTAAACAAAAGGGGGTGATTGTTTATGAAAGATTTAAGTAAATTTTGAAGGTAGATTGAAAGACAATGAGGAATAAACCAATTAGAAATCAGTTCATCCAAGTTCAAAACTATTTTTAATCTGATTGCAAAAAATCTACCGGTTGTTTTAACAAAATAATCGGTTGTTTATACCAAAAATGTTATAAACAAAGCAAAAATAGTTTTAAAAGAAAGAAAGGATAGAGAGATCAACACAGAGAGTTTATACTGGTTCACTCTATACCAAGAGCTACATCCATTCCTCAGTAATCACTGAGAATTCACTAAGCAATAAAAAACCTTAATTACACACAACACACCAAAGTGGTGATCTTGAACCCTTCAAGAACACCACCTTTGGCAAAAACACCACATATTTCATAACAACCTCTAAACCTGCACAACACCAATTCTCACAGAAATACTGTAGTCAAGAGAGAAAGTAATGAGTATAGTTGGGTACAATTTCATTTTAAAGCAAAATGAATATAACACAATCCTATTCCGTTTTAAGAAAATATCCAAAAACACTTAGCAATCTTGGAAAAAATTATTTGAATGATTTCCTTGAATTAATTAAGACCAAGAGCGTAAAACACATTATTTAAACTCCAATCAATTAGTTAAAGCATTTAATGCAAGAGTCAAAACATTTTTAAATAAATTAAAACAGAATAAAGCCACTTAACAGATTTCTATTAAGGTTTTAAAAAAATCAATCGATTGAAAACACGAAACAATCGATTGAATTGGTTTGACAGCAAAGTCAACCAAAGTCAAGTTTTTTCAATTCCTTTTCAAAATACACTAAATATAAAATAACCGATTAAATCAAAAGTTCAACAGGTTGATTTTTCACTTTCTTTAGAAAACATATATTTTTCAAAAGAACTTTAGTAAAACAACCTTGGATCATTACTTTGAGTTGATTAACAAATTCAAACTACACAAGACACACACACAACCAGCAACAGGGTATTCAAGCAATCCACTTGGATTTGGAGACATTAAATCACCTTGTTCAACACATGGGTCCAAATTGACGTGGCTCGTTATGGGCTCAGACCGTCTGTGCTCTACATGGGCTTAGGTAGACTAGGGTCGACATGGGCCCACGTCGAATCGACTTGACATGGGCGCTTCCGACTCGACTCGACATCGCCCTAGCGATGCATCTTAACATGGGTCTGGGCCGACTCGGCTCGCCATCCACCCCAAGCCAACTCGGCTCGAAATTGGCCCAGACGGACTCGGCTCGACATCGGTCAGGACCGACTCGGCTCATGATGGTCCCGAGCTAACTCTACTTGACTTGGCTTGGATCGATTCGGCTTGACATCGTTTAGGACTAACTTGGCTCAACAACAGCTCGACATGGGCCTGGATCGAATCGGCTGGACATGGGCCCGGGCCGACTCTGCTCGACATGGGCCCAGGACGACTATGCTTCACATGGGCTCGGGCTGGATCAGTTCGACATTGGCTTGGACCGACTCCGCTCGACATTGGCCTGAGCCGATTCGGCTCGATATTGGCCCAGTCTGACCCGGCTCGGCATTTGCCTGGCCTGACTCGGATCGATAGGGATGCGGGCCGACTCGGCTCGACTCGACCTAGGTCAACTTGGCTCAATATAGCCTTAGCTGACTTGGCTCAACATGGGCTCAAACTAATTCAACTCAACATGGGCCCAAGCCTCGACTCGACATGAGCTCGGGTCGACTTAGTGTGACATAGCCCTAGTGCCAACTTTATGTTGTCTGAGTGCCGACTCGACTTGGGCTCTAGTGCACTCAGCTCGACTTGGGTCAAGGTTTACTTGGCTCAACTTTGGCCTAGGCTGACTGTGCTCGACTTTTTCCTTGGCCGACTCGGTTGGACTTTAGCCCGGATCGACTTGACTCGACTTTGGCCCATACCGACTATACTTGACTTTGGCCTGGGCAGACTTGGCTCCACATGGACTCGGGCTGACTTTGGTCTACCTGGCCTGGATTGACTCAACTGAACCTAGGTCGGGGCCAAGTCAAAATCCAACCCAAAATTCATTTTAGATAATCCAAAAATGTATCCAATCTATATCTAATTCATATCCAATTGAATGAATTGGACTTAAAATCCAAAAATATGAATTTGGATTTGAAATAAATCCATTTAAATGGATTAAAAATAATATAGATTTGGATAATTATGGATCGGGTTTGGTAATTTGCAGTTTTTGTCCACCCTTACCAATCATGTATAGTCTTCACATTTGATCTAACATATACATATGAAATTTGAATCATCAAATCTAGGTTAAATAACTTTTAATTTTATTAAATCAAATCAAATTTTTTACTGCATTCAATTGATCATCAATCTCCCTAAAGTGAGGTTATCCATAAGGCATTTGCTCAATTCCATCTTTAGTGGCCTTAGACAAACTTGTTCGATCTATTGGGGGCTACATGGATAACATTACACGTAGTTTGATTTGTGTTCTCAATGCTATGAATACATTGCTTTCAAAGCAATTAATAAAGAGAAAGCATTATAGAGGTTCTATAAATGATGTGAAGATGTATAATTCGTATTAAATTAGACAAAGAAAAATGATAAAAATGCATATTTGATGGGGTGAATGATTTTCCAACAAGTTTTGTAGAAAAATTGATCGTTTCAATTTATATAAGAAGACGTGCAATTAGTTGTCATAATATTTTTTTTATCAGTAAAAAAAATATGAATCACTTCAAAGGTAATTCAACCCTTATATAGAACAGAATACAACAACCTCCACAATTTCCTTACAACTTGCCAAAAACCTACTATACTAACGAAAAATTAAGCAACCCAACCAAACTTATATGTGAAAATAAAACTCAAAATGTTCACTTTGAAGAAATTATTAAGATCTTTTGAGTTGTTATCAGGATTGAAATTCAATTTTCATGAGTAAGTTGGGAGGGACAGGGGTTAGTAAAAAACAACGACAACAAAATGCGATAATACTTTATTGTTCAACTATGTTTGTGCCATTTTGTATGGTCGACGGTATCCAAGTGGGTGGGAACACAGTGTATTACAATGATCTCAAGCAACACTTGATCAAGTTTTCATTACCACAATTTAATGCAAAAGGAAATCGTGTGTGGAAAGGCATGTGGGTATCCGTTTTATGGAGCATTTGAAACCAAAGAAATGGGGTGGTTTTTAAAGGAAAGAGAGTGGATCCATATAAAATTCTTAGTAGAGCACAACTACAAGCTTGGTCATGAATGAAGAGGAAGATAACAAATTTTAATTTTGCTTTTTTTCTGATTGGGTGTTTTATCCTTTAAATTGTATGTATTCTATAGGTTAGTAAGAACTTCTGTATGGCTCACAAGCTTAAAATTCTATGTGTGTGAGGTAGTAAAGATTAGTCTATGTAAAACTATTATAGCCCTAAACAGATGTTTCTTAAGGGTTTTCTCTGTTGTAGTACATATGGGAAAGAAATAGAAGCTTGACAAGAGGCAGCTTGAGGTTAAAAACAGAAGATGGAAATAGAAAGAAGGAGGGAAACAAAATATTCAAGGTCTACGAAGGCATTCTACCAGCAATGCCTTAGTGCTGAGGTGATAAGTCTAAGAGGCAGTAGAACGATCCCCATGAAGCTCTAATAGTAGTCGAGCCACAGTGATGGTGAGCTAAAGAGGAACAACATGATTTTAGGACATGGGCATCGTGGCATATGTCAGAAGTTTGTGGCAGATAGGGGAATTTTAAGGGAAGAAAAATATTGGAACTGAAGGCAAATTGGAATCACATAGAATGGAGGACTTGTGTCATGATTTTTTTTATGGGATTAGAAGAGTATGAGAGGATTAAGGTACTGCCGCAATGAGATCTTTAAAGAGATGTGATTGTGTGACCTAATAGAAACAAGGTTTCAATCACTTTGAAACAAAGAACAATTCTAGATGTTGTCATATTGTCCAATTCAACAATGCTTGGGGTCCTTTTGTGTGAAGTATAATGTTGGGTAAGTTAGCTCTGGTTTTATGAGTTGTTTTACATAATTTTGTTTCTGCAGTATATGTGGAGGTTAATAAGGTTAAGTTTAAAAGAATTGACTTACTCCTTAGCTAAGGAAGGGAAAGGTTTTTGTTCTATTATTACAGGCATATGGTAGTTGAGGTTATGTTGTAGGTTACTAGGAACATTGGAGAAGGCTTTGGAGGAAAGGGCTATTGTTCGGGCTCTGATTTGAGTAAACCATGAATAATTCCAGGATAGTGCTAATGCAGAACAATCACTGCAGCAATGGAATTGGGATTGTAATTTTTGCTGAAGTAAGCCTTCACCAATATAATATGTTTTGTAGCACTTTGTCTTTGCTTAGATGGTGTACCTTTGGTTTGTAAGGCTTATAACATATAGTACTTTTCTATAAGGGTTGGAGCATCCCTAAAATGTTTGAAATGCTCCATTTTAATTCATTTTATTCTTTGTTGATCAAAACAAAAAATGTCTATGCCATTTACATATATAGGAATCCTAACTAGTGAAAACTGTTGATCAAGAGTGATCAAGGGCGTTGAAGAATCCAAATCCAAGTGTTTGATGCAAGGCGGGAGTTGTTGTTGTGTTTGGGGTGGGATCTGGGTAGTTTAAAAGTGTAATCCACTCTTTGTTGAATCTAAAGCTAATGTGTTTTAAAACCTTTTTGAATTTAAGTGTTTTTCAAACTAAGTGAAAAACAACCTATTGTTTTGTCGTAACAACCGATTGTTTTACTCTTAGGTGTTTTTGAAAAGGTTGAAAACTGTTTTGGTTGGTTGACTTGCTGTCAAACCAAAACAATCGATTGTTTCGTGGTTTCAATCGATTGTTTCTTTAAAAATCCTAACAGAATTCTGTTTTGGTTATTGAATGTGATTTAACTGATTTCTAACTAAACACACTCCTTCATTAAATGCTTTGACCAATCTTTGAAAAGTATAAAAGGTTTGTTTATGTTTTAAAACAAACAAGAGAAATAGATATGAGTTTTCTAGTTGTGAGAAACTCAAGTTTTGAACATTCACATCAAGCTTTGGGTTTTATGAAGAAAGAGTGGAATAGGATTGCATTTGTATTGATTTCAGATTGTTCTGTAAACAAGTGTAATTCTTTATGAATCTTCTGTAATTCTAGTGTTATTGTCAATGAGTGTTGTGTGTTCTTGAGGTGGTCAAGATCAATACTCTTGGTGTGTGTTGTGCTAAAGTGAGTATGTTTCTTGAAGGGTTCAAGGTCACTACTTTGGTGGTTTGTGTGTAATCTGTTTTGATTGCTTAGTGGATTACCCAGTGGCTTTTGGGGACTGGATGCAGCTTTTGGTTTAAGAGTGAACCAGTATAAACTGTTGGTGTATCTCTTTTTTCCCTTAAACTCTTTTAAATTCAGTTGTTATTGCTTTACTAATATAAACAACCGATTGTTTCTCAGAAACAAACGATTGTTTTTCTGGTGCTTTACTGTTTTGTGCTTAAATTCTTGGCTAACTAAAATTCTGATCTAGATTCACACATAGGATTTTGTTCAAACTAGAAAAGTTTTCAAAAACCCCTTTTTAATGTGGGGACAAGTGGTGGCACTGCTGAGACTAGTGTTGTATTGTTATTCTTTCTTAGTGGTGAATTCAGGTACGTAAGGCCATGTTCTGGAACCCCCTTTTGGAGCAGAGAATTATGGTTGATGGGTGATACGTGTGGTGTTGTATGGGAGTATTGGACACTTTTTTTACTGTGTAATATGTTTGGGTTACTAGTAGGTTCTTGTTTTTGAAACTTTTTCAAGGATGATGTAAAGAACTTGGATCTGCAAATGGGTTGAGGTACCCCTGAAGTACCTCTCTTAATCTATTTTATTCATTGCTGAGAAAAAAAAAAGTGGTAGAATATGCCTCATAAAATTTGTTATATCATTCAATCCCACATTTTTTTTCCTATGCTTTTTTAGAACATCCAAAAAGATAGTGCCATAAACTGTAAAAAATACAAAGGCAATTCATGTGGGAGTGGAGGGTTGAAGGAAGAAAGATAGCCTGATGTGTTGTGTCTTTATAATATCATGATTTTGAATACTAACGGAGGATAACTAAAATGAACAACAAATACTTTCCTATAAGTATACATCAAGATAACAAATTGTAGTTTTAAATAATTTGGAAGGTCCAAACACTGATTTTTATAGGCAATTACATTGCTTAATATGCAAAAAGAAGAATTCAACGATATGAAGAGTTTGGTATTCCCCTTAAATGGTTAAATTCAAAAGGACTAGGAAAATCGGCTTTCTCACCATGTACAATAATTAGGGTTTCATAAAGTATTAAGAAACAAAAGGATTTTAGAAAATTACCCAACAAATTTCTACGAATCGAAGATCACTGGTAAGCAACAATACCATGAATCCAAGATTGAGGGATTGCTCCATTGGCGATAGAGGTAAAAAGGAGAGAACCGGGGCAAAAAAGTAGAAAAAGAAGGAAAACTAAAGAATTAGTTACATTGTATTTTTTTTATTAAAAGTGGATCAAGTGTTGGTCAAGTCAATGCAACATGTCCCGTCATTAAAAATTAATTACCTTGCATTAGTGAAGTTCATAATGACTTCATCAATTTTTTATTTTTTATTTTTTATTATATCTTGTACCGCCCTGGTAGTCGGAAGTGATGACGTGGCATCCAGCTACAGTATAGGCGTGTTGACAAGGCGCCAGGTTGGCAGAAGGGAAGGAAGTCGGGGGGCTCGTGAAGTCGCCAGTTATT
>Ga0123342_1009339_pt1 | contig 11793 bp, 3 predicted proteins | sample Turbeawhitnodule_FD_89960 | JGI IMG/M metagenome (GOLD analysis project Ga0123342, IMG submission 89960) | Root nodule microbial communities of legume samples collected from Mexico - Turtle bean Mexico white nodule | ecosystem: Host-associated > Plants > Roots > Nodule | place: Mexico: Nepantla... | reverse complement strand
GAGGTAATAGAAAAAGTATGTTAACATAGAAACAGAATTATAAAAAATAAAATAAAAAAAAAAAAGAAAAATATATATATATATATAAATATATATATATATATATATATCACTACAAAAAAAAAATCATGAAATAGAAATTAATTTTAGAAAAAAAAAATAATTAGTTGCTATAGTGACTAAATTAGAGACCATTTTAGAAACTAAAATAAAATTGGTTTCTAAATTAGTTTTTATTATTGTTAAATAGTTTCTAAATTGGTATCTAATTAGCTACCAAAGTTTTAACTACAAATTATTTAGATTCTAAATTTGGTAGCAAAAAAATTTGGTTGCTGATTAGATACTAATATAGAAACCATTTAACAATAATAGAAACTAATTTAGAAACCAATTTTTTTTAGTCTCTAAAATGGTCTCTAATTTAGCCACTATAGCAACTAATTATTTTTTGTTTCTAAAATTGGTTTCTATTTCATGATTTTCTTGTAATGTATAGTACAAGTACATTAATATTTTTTATTTTAATAAAATTTTAATTTTCTTATATATGTTTGGTCCGTATACCTAGATATGTATGCAAGGTAGACCAATAAAATCAAGTCACATTACTTAAGTGAAGTGTGAAGTGGACCACCGTATTGTCACTCCTATAATCTATAAGAATAGAAATCAAAACAAAGAGAAAGAATAAAAAATTATTATTTGTGTAACAATAATTACATGTATTAAACTAATACAACAAACTAGGATAAAAAAAATAGAAAAACTAATATTTTCATTATTTTCCAATGATTTTACAAGAAAACAAGTAATTGAAATTTTTAGTTATTTTTTCATCCGTAAATAGAAGATATTGATAAATGAGGTATAAGGGTACTAATTCATTTACAAGTCAGTTGTAGTTATAAAATTATGATACAATGCACAAAATTAAAAGACCAAATGAAAGAGAAAGAAAATTTCTTCACATTTGTACACAATTTCTTTACCTAAAAATGATAAAATCAACGACTAAAAAATTAAAAGTATTTTTTCTTTAGAAACAACATTATTAAAAAAATATAAATTACATAACAATGTTTCTTTCTATAAAATAATATTTAATTTGATCAATAGTAAATAATTATTTTTTAATTCTAAAATTAATTATAATAATATTTTTTAATAAATAAAATCATATTTAATTTAGTCAATAATAATTAATTATTTTATGTATAAAATTATTTTTATTTAATACTTTTGTTTAGTAATATTTATAAATTTCACTTCTTACTTAAATTTGTCAAGGTTTTGGAACATATTAATATATAAATACTACAAATATAGTAAAACAGATAATGCAAAATATTCACCCATATGACATAAAAATAAACAATAGGTTGTTTATGTGAGTGTGTTATATAACTCTTTTAAAACAGTTAGTAGTTAGTTTTGGTTCTGTTTTCTGTTTACAAAACAGAATAACTGTATTGTAATTGAAGGTGAGTTTATAAACTCTTCAAGGATTTTGAAAAAATTATAACAGTTTTACTTCTATTCTACCAACGTTTTGTGTGTTCTTGAACACCAAAGTGAGAAGTTTTACTTCTATTCTACCAAAGTTTTGTGTGTTCTTGAACACAAAAGTGAGAACAATGTGAGTTGGAGTGATTCAAAGAAAAAAAAAAGAAGAAGATTAGTACTCAAAGCAATCTTAACAGAGTTTAAAATCACTTTTTAAATTAAAAAAAATCTTTTAAATAATATATATATATATATATTTATTGAAGTATTTAATCTTAATTAATCAAAATTTAAAGATATATATTCTAAATAATATCATTTAAAAATATATTTGTGAGGTTATAGGGGAACCCCATCTTTTCTTAGATTTGTTTTCATTCTTACTTACCTTTTCTTCTTTGAGGAGTATGATCATTCTTCTTCACCCTTAAATCACATGTCCTTCACAGTAGACTCACATAGCAGATATTGTCTTCAATTGTCAGACTGTTCTCTGCATTTTTTTGCTCAGAAGACTGTTTGGAACAATGAAACGTAGTAAACTTGATAATTATGCAAGGTTGACCCAACGTTTCAATTATTTGTTTTCACAGTTTTTCCTCTTTTATCAAAGAACCGCAATATCAGTTTGCATGTCTACACCATACTGTACAGAAAATATGTTTTTATTCTATTTTATTGATTTAAAATCTTAATATTTTTCAAATAAATATCACAAGAAGACGGAACAGACAAGAATTATAGTTTCTTATTTTTTGACACCCTCTTTAAAAAAACTAATCACTTTACAGCTCTCTTTATTGATATATTGACAATAAAACTTTTAAATTTATATTTATTTTATATTAGTAACAAAAAGTTGTTAAATAGTTGTTATTTTAAAATGTAGATGTTAATCTATCATCATTCTTTCTTGAATAAAAAAATCTGCCTCATGTATATGTGTATTACTTTTCTAAAGCAAAAAAATTGAAAATAATGAACAATTGTACTAATAAACAATTAATCTCATATATATATATATATATATATATATATATATATATAATATAAAGAGTACTTGAGTATTTTTTTACAAAGTACATCATAAGCAGGTCAATAACAAATTTAAGTATTCAAATTGATTATAAATTAAAAAAAAATCTTAAAGACTTCTCTTCTAACAAAAATATATATGAAATTGTTTATTTGAGAATAATGTTTAAGACAATGACAGTAGATGCATGAGGTATGGTTTTGACGTTTTGTTTGTTTGATGAGTTGGAAAAGTAGTTTAAAATGTTGGGATCAAAGGATGTAACATGTGTATTAGTTGGAGCAGTATTTGAACGTAACATTCACAGGATCCATCCATAGGATATGGGACGCTTTCTCCAAATCTTCGCATGTGATTCATGAAAGAGATGCTTATTCTCTTATTAAACTATTTTTTAATAAAAGAGTGAATGTTTTTTTTTTAAATGATAAGATATAAATAATTATTACTCAATCTATAACAATATACAGAGGGATTCACTTGTTTGGTGTATACACTGTTTTTAAAATTTATTCTTTATAATATTAAAATATAATAGTTTGAATTTTAAAAAATTTAGAAAAAATTGAATTTGAAAACAAAACCCAATTTCTTACCATTTCACCCTTTAAATAACTACCTTTTTTAATTTAAATAATTATTCCCAATAAAAAACCCCTAAAAAATAAAAAAAATATTTAATTTTATAATTATTTTTAATAAAAATATTTTTATAGTTTAATATTTTTTTTTTATTTCAATAGCACAAGTTCCCTGCCTGATCTTTTTGAATTTTCTCTCTCGGTTTTTCTGTTTAATGGACAAATTTATACCCTTTCCTTTTGATGACTAAACTTGTAAGTCACTTACAATCTAAATATATTTGAGTATTTACAAGTAATAATCTAAAAAACATGGTATTTACAACACATTTAAACTTCTAATTGAAGAAGTCCAAGGGAAAAATAAGTACTCCCCCAATGATAATAAAATATTAAGCATTATATTACTGACGTGATTGAATTTAAATAATACATTTCAATGAAATGAACAAATAATTTATTATAATAATTAAAACGGTTTAGTACACCAGCATCTATTTGAATTTTTAAAAATATTATCTGATTCCTAAACTAAAAATTGTAATCCAGTCCTTACTATTATGAAATTTTTATTTCTTGGAATTAGTTTATTGTAACTTGAATTAAATAAAAATTGTGACAATTTTACTTATTCTAGAAATGCAATAATAAAAAAGTGGTGGTTCCCTGTGAACTCTTTTAGTTTAGGATTTTGATTAAATTTTGTAAAATAATTTTAGGACTTGTTGATATATTAAACATGCTTATACTTTATAAATTAATCATGCTATATATTATTGAGAACGACATTAGCAAAATAGTATTGACCGTTCTTACTACATTAAAAAAAGTAATCGATATATGATATGATTTATACAAAATATAGTAAGGTAATAAATTATCATAAATTAAGTAATTGTTTCGTTCTATATGATTTTTAACTATAACTTTATTCAAAAAAAATATATTTTGCAATATTATTCTTAACAACAAAGGTCTACAACAATCATAAATAATAAATGATAAACTATATCAAGTTATCAACAAATGTTTTTTTAACAATTTTAAAATTCTAAACAAAAATATTTACTTACATAAGTGTATTTTTCCAAATCTAAAAAGCTATTATATACGATTTATTAATGATACATACAAAACTCATAATTTTTATACAACTAGTTACAACTCCTAATACTATTATTTTTATATTTTTTATTATATATCTTTATTCTATATATATTTATTTCTAAACTCATTATATTAAAAATTATAAAAGTCGTCAAACTATCTTTTTTTCAACCAATGTTAGATCCGCAACTTACAAGATCCGCAAATGTCGTTCATATTGTTTTGGTCAATTTTTACATGCATGTTAAACAAGGCCTTTTTCTTTCATTTTTTTTTCTTGGGTTACAAGCTGAATTAAACTTTATCTGTGGGAGGGAGACGAATCTGTGGTTGAAAATTTATGGACTGTCACTTTCGATCTTGGGGCAACAAAACAAGCTGTAACGGCCCCTCTAGGACAAAAATTAGTCATAACAAAAATGAAGAATATGGAGAAGAGTGCAGGAACATCTCAAAGCTACCAAGCTCAGTAAGGCAAATCCAGCTAAATGTCCATGCAAACGTACAAGAGAAAAATGCTCGGTTTTGTCGTGTCATTATGTCAATTTGTTGTTACCCTTTTTGCTTTTGTTTTTTAAAGATTTGCTAGCTAGATCATATCTGTAAGACAGCTAGAGAAGCATCTTCAGTTGGGTCCATGCTTCTTTGACCTTGCATGGCTACAAATTCCACAAATATAAAGATGAAAGGAGGAAAGTGACCATGATGAATCTCGTCGGCAGGTAAAGTTACATGTATGGAGAGAGAGTGATTAATTGTCATTACTACATCAACTATAGGCATTAAAAGAATGACAAGTCCCAATAAATTAAACTCGGAACCACAAGCATTAAGCTAATAGGAAGAAGAATACAAGTCAAAACCACTGCAAGATCAATAATATAAACAAGACTTACAAAACTAAAAACTCAACCACAAACCTCACCAACAAGCCAAAAAGTCCACCGGCAAGCAACTAAGAGAGGAGAGGATGACCCGGAATGTGCTTTTTACTGGAATATGTGGATCCAGGCGCATACAATCAGCCAGGTGAAAAGCAGCTTAAGTGTATTCTCATTGATTGATGATGCCGCAGAAGCAATAACTTGAGGCCTGAAAGAAAACAAACAAAAACAAAACAGTTGGCCTCAAAATTTAGAACCATTCATAATCTAAGTTAATGGTGGTAGTTGGAGAAGAAGGATTTGTAACATACTTCTGCAATTTACTGAGGGCACCACAGAAGAGGGCATTGTCTGGAATGGGCAGCTCAGTTTTGTTAGTAACCTCTGGGTTGACAACCCTGACATATGTTTCTTGACCAAGGTACCATGAATCAAGGTTTTCTGTTCTGAGATTCCATACTCCTACGTTGTCAAGGGAAACCAATATCGCCGTCCATGCTCCAGGGTAAACCTGAATGAGAGACATTGGAAACAAACAGATGTGAGATTAAAACTTTTACGAATCATGATACTGAATGATTAGCACTAGTTAAGTTTAAGGAACTAGTATGTGAAAAACAAACTTCGAAAATGGAACTGATTGTTGAAGCAATGATGGAGTCATCAGTTCTGTAATTTTAACGGTAAAGAACAAAGATTACCAATGGCACAACTCAATTCTACATCTCATCCTAGGTTATTAGTTCTGTGACCAAACTAGTATGTCAGTCAGCAACATGATAAACAAGAGTGATTAAGTTCCAACAAAGACTTCCCCAGGAGCATGAGGGAGAATGTGAAACTACTAACTATGAACTTGTGATAAGAACAGCACAGAAGTTCCAGTGAAGCATTTGACAGCTTTGGGAAACATGAAAGTTTCAATGATTTTAGTGTTCAAGAGGAGTCAGAGACACAATCTAAGATAAAACTATACCTGAGCTGTAGTGCGAGCTATTCCATCCCACTTGTTATATGTGCCCCTGCTATTCTCTGACCAATCACCATAATCCATCCTGCAGCAAACAAATAGAGTTGTGTTATTGGTTCTTGAAACATGGAATGGCACTTAGAAGAGAGGGAATTAGTCTGTACCCGACTACAAAAAATGCATATCCACTCATGTGATAGGTATGCATCTTGGTATCATTGTTCTGCAATATAACTTCCATAAATCCTCTATAGGTTCCATTAATGATTGATGTTTCTGCACGAGATGGTCCAGTAATAGGCTTGGAGGGGAAATCAAGCTTGTAAACTCCCTTCAATTTGTACTGGTCAGCAAGCCTGATTGGAGTGGAAGGATTGACAAAAGAGATTCCACTGACTGTTGCTCGCCTCTTCCCGTTAATTTTCTCTGGTAGCTTATTTTTTAATACATAAATCTCAGTCACATTGATGGAACCATATCTGAAAGACCCTTGTGGGTTAGGACGAGCACCACTTGCTGATACATTCCATCTGCACAGTTAACAAAAGAAATACAAGAGTGAGTGATGATAATTTTTAATTCTCAAATTTCAGAATCTAATCTACATATGTTCTAGTGGAATTAACATTCAATAATAAAAATAATATATTAAAGTTTTATATTTGCATTTACCACACATTTAATATATCATGCACTTGAGGCTCAACACGTCTGAAAATTTCTAACTACTTAAACTTCCAAAAACAATATACAGAAAAACTCAGTACCAAGAATAACTGTTCTTCAATTTGACATTATTCCTAAAGATTGAAGTTTGAAACACGAACAAATGAGTATATAAAATTGCAGCACAGACCTGATGGATCTTGCTTGGTTCATTGAGTAAGTTTTGTCAAATTGGTCATCAGGAGCCGGTGGGAGAGGACCATGCGCCTTCCCCTTGGAATTTGTATAGCGCAAGATAGCGACTCCAGTAACTCTTTGCCACCGTGATTCATTAACAAACCTGGCACTTGCTACAATGTAGTAATCTGAACTTGCATTTTGGTCCATGGTTACCAGAAAAGAATAAGATTGTCCAACATGAATATCTAAGCTAGTGTAGTTCTGTTGCACTGTGTAAGAACCCTCTGTTTCTGCTAGAAGTAAGTTATGACTCTGGATCCTGAAATTCAGACTTGTTGATACTCCAACGTTATGTACACGAAGTCGGTAAGTTTTTCCTGTTGTACATCATGTGATGACCATTAAAATCATTATAACAAATGTCATAACACCAGACTCAAAGTCATCCAAGGAAACAAATTATAATGGCTACAGCTGTGAGAACCACAATAACCTTTTCCTTCCAATAGCATTAACATCTACACTACAGATATAATCAACGTACCAAGCTGTGTTGGATAAACTTCCTCCTATGTACTTGTTAGGAAAAAGAAAAAGTAAGTAAAATAAATTGTTTCTCTTACAAACTAAAATTAACTTGTACATTTCATCTTTTGGAAAGTTAGTGGAAAAAGTGTCTAGAAAAGTTGAGTGTATGAGTTTATCGTAGCTTATGAGAAAAGCTCCATTTATTTTACATTTTTCATTTATTGTAGAAAAATTTATCCAAACAAAAGTCATGCACACCACTATAATAAGAAAGACTTCGCTTGCTTTTGCCTAACTTTCTGTCCATTGTTTTTCTCACAATTCAGACATGCGTGTTAGTAAAGAATTCCATGTTTATATCCCTAAAGAAGCATAACGTTAGAGAAACTACAAAACAAATTGAAGTTTCCCACTTTGTCCCACATGAGTTAAATTTTACTAAGAACCTACCAGGATGGACTTCAATTGTTTCATAATCTATGCCATCAGGAACAAGTGTATCGTTATATCGGTATGGGCCTTTCCCATTGATGAGAACACCATCCGGCATGCCAAGTTCTTTTCCATCATCTAGGGCCTTCCTCATATCCTACATTCCAAAGCAAAACCAGTAACAAACAGTTTAACCCATGTTATTATTTACTTGACCAGTATGAATTGAATTATAGCAGAAAATAGGAGTTTCCAAAAATTCAACTATCACACTAACCGTATGGTTGCGGGTGTACCAATCCCCAATAAAAACGACAATATCCCCATATGGGGTATCAAAAGGAATAGGAATGATGGGTCGGTTGTTCACAATGAAACCCCCAAATCCACCAGCAGCTCTCTGAAGATGAAGGGAAGGGAAGTAGAAAAAGCTTCCAATTTGATCCTTGACCTGAAACTGGTAAGTCCAGTTCCACTTAGAAGGAATAGGACAATTGGTGCCAAGAACACCATCTTGCCACGAACTCCTCCTCTGCTGAATTCCAGACCTGTCTCGTGAAAGTTCCATAAGTTGAGCTCAGTAAACAAATCTAAGCTCCATAGGAAGTTTTGAAACTGAACCAGCAAGCAACATACCAATGAATGAGGAGGCTCTCATCCAATTTGTTCCGAACATTGACGGCAACATTGTTGTTTGTTGTGACATTGATAGTAGGACCAGGGAATTTGTTGTTGACAGCAATGACCTGCAAAAACAATGCAGACAAGACATGAGAGGCAGCAGCAAAACCCCGTAGCTCTTTCTTCCCACCCACCTACCAAACTTTCACTGCGTCAACAAACAAACACCTCGTAACGGCATTCACTTAACAACCCTTCAAAAGTCCAATTGTTAACGTATGACATTAGTATCTAGCAGGGTCCCTTAATGCAGATCTGCAAGTAAAGCTCGATATTTTAAACGAAAGCAAGAGAGAGAGAAGAGAGAACCTGCTGAGGAACTCCAAGAGGAGAGGCAGTCATGTAAGAGACCTCAAAATCGTAGGAAACAAATGGATCCGCAGCGGAAGAGAGGGTGAGAAGTAAGGAGACGTTGACGAGAAAGAAGAAGAGAGTTGTAGAAGAAGACATTGTGTGGAACTTTGTGGGTTTTTTTTTTTTTTTCAAAAAGGATCTAGAGGGAAGTTAGTTGCGTAGCTTTTTCCTTTGCTGTGATTTTACATTATCAAAGGAAATTAGAAAGCAAGAAGAGTTAGAGAGTGATAGAGATGAAGAAATAAGAGAGAGGAAGGAGGAGCAGCAGCAGTTTGAAGTGTGGTGTGAAAAAGGGTAAGTACTTAGCAGACACACACCGCATGAACCTCAACCAAAGATGACAGCCAGTAGCCAGTTCACACCTTCTCATTTCTTTCTTAACAATACTACTTCATACCTGCACATGCTAACACTCAACCCCAACCAAAACTTTATTTTCTAATTTCAAATTTAACTTCATTTTCATTTTCATCATCTACTTCTTATTTAATATATAACATCTTTTTTAAATATCACAATTTTAATAATACTCTCATTATTTAACATAAACATGCAAAAGGCATATTATGCATATAGCCGTTGTTGGGACCGTAGCTTTCTCTGTTATGTGTTGTTTCTCTGTAGAAAATGAAAGGGACACAGTGTATTTGCATTGCCAATTTGTTTTATTCAATTATGAATTAGTAAGAATTAATTAATTTTGGTGTTGGATGGAGGGGTCACTTTCCATTTTGGTTTGATAGTGGCAACTCCGTAAATTGCGTTGCAACGGTCGGATCTCTGCAAAACCCAGTCCGGAACCATTCTTCTAGTGGACCCACTGCTCGAGGCCGTGTGGGGCCAACACTCTGCTCCGCGTAATTACCGTTTGATACTCACTTTTTTGTTTTGACTTACCTCAACGGTCCCTGATCATCATGATGCATACCACGTGAGTCCAGCCATGTAAAGTGTTAAATCACGCCTCAATCCCTCTCAAACATTTTCTTTTCTTTTTTTAATACAAATTTTTATTTTCACACCTCTTCCTTCTGTGTGTCAGTTAATTAGTTAAAACTGAAAACGGTTTTGCATCAAAGTATCCCATAACAGAAGCAATAATACCTTTTCTGTCTTTAACTGGTGCCAGAATTATTAGCTTCAAATTCTCCTCAAAATCACTATTTTACAGTTTAAGTTCTTCACTCAATTTTAACAAACATTATAAATTCACTTTATTACAACAAAGGGAACTCGTCATCACAGCTTTTGAATGCGAAGTAGTCAAATTGGTGAGCATTGAGATTAGGAAAACGTGTCATGATTCAAGAGTTATACAGAATGAAATAAATACCTGTGAACCAAAATGGAAAAAAAAATATGAACTCCGTGAATCAGTTCCCGTAAAATTGTTTTAATTAATAAATGTTTTAAAAGAATACTTCTTCAATGCAAATAAAATTATTTTCATACCTTTGTAGAAAGAAACTCTCATACAACTAACATGATGATTATCCTGACCTGGCCCTATCTTTTTATTCTAGAAACATCTCACAAAGTTAAACATTATTGATACACACAAGAGTGTAAGTGTAAAATCTGTAAAAATATTAATAATCCTGTATCAAATTATAATTAGAAAAACAATACAATATTTTTTTAAAATAAAATAATTTTATAATTAGATTAAGTCATATACAATTATAGACTAGTACATGTATATAGTGTAATTGTTAAAAAAATATTTTCCGTTTGAAAATTTCGACTTACTTGTCCAAAACACAAACAAACTTATAAGTGAATAAGTAACCCACCATGAGTCATATGATTCAATTTAATTTTAGTGATAAAGGTGACATTTCAACCTACACTACTTGTCTACCCTAATCAGGAACAATTAGCAAAACACAATTTGAGAAGAAGAAATCTGACAGAGTCAATAATTCAGGAAAATTAGCCTGAATTTGGTGCACCAACCAATAATAAAAATGAATAAACTTTGTATTGCAAGACTGAAAAAAATATTTTGTGTTTGTCTTTTAATTAAAACCAGTTGGATGCTTGACAATGTAACATAGATGCACACGCAGTTGAAAGATCAAGTTTACATAAATTATAAACAAAAACCCTTTATTCTATTTTTTTTCATCAATAAATTTCATAATGATTTTTTTATTAAAAATTTTGTTAGCCAAAATTGTGTAATTATTATAAATAATATTTTCTATCTTCTTCTATTTTAGACAAAGTATTTAAATCTTTGTTGTTTAATCAAACCATAGAAGATTATTTAAAATGTTTAGGAACTAAAATGAATTAAGCATGCGAAAAAAGTAAAAGAAAGGAATTATTATTTGAAGAATAAAATAAAATGAGTAACTTGTTTTGGAGTTTACTTTTGCGTTGCCATGAGTAAAATAAATAAATGAAATGAAATTGCGTACAAGTTTTGAGACACCAGCATGGCAATTGAAGGGTCATGTGATTGAAATGGTATTAAAAGCACATTGAGATGGGACAACAGACTGTAAAGTTGGTTGTTGGGAATTATAATGCTATTCTAGTCATCATTCAAGGGCACTCACCCAATCCTCAAGCACTCTTCATCAAATCAACCTTAAACATGTATAATTTAATCACTAATGTCTCACCAATTTTTAGTTTAATTCCTAAGTAAAAAAACTTATTAATTTGTTTTCACATAAATAAATTATATTTATTTCATTTTATGTTTTTGTCATAATCTTTTTTTTTTTTCTTTTATATATAGTGTATTATTAATTAAGTTCATATTTAAGAGTGTGTTGCACTTTTATATATATATATATATATATATATATATATATATATATATATATATATATATATATATAAAAAATATATATAAAT
>Ga0123342_1009338_pt1 | contig 11793 bp, 3 predicted proteins | sample Turbeawhitnodule_FD_89960 | JGI IMG/M metagenome (GOLD analysis project Ga0123342, IMG submission 89960) | Root nodule microbial communities of legume samples collected from Mexico - Turtle bean Mexico white nodule | ecosystem: Host-associated > Plants > Roots > Nodule | place: Mexico: Nepantla... | reverse complement strand
ACTGTATCTCTTCGTCATTATAAATAAGAATAATCATGTGTACCCAATACATGGAATTTTAGTATATTCCTTCTCGGTTTATCTCTTCTCAACATGGTACCAGAGCAGTACCATCCTTCATGATTTGTTTTGTCACTAATCCTTTCAACATGGTATTAGGAGCCTAAAGAGAACGGGACCCTAATCTGTGCATTCCCTATAGGTCCACTGCTCATACGTGTAATTTTTAGAAGCATAGTATGCTTTATGGTTTTTGTTTTTTTTCCTTGTTGTCATTGTTCACTCCGGATACTCTATTCACCACCGTTTGCCTAGTTCAATGCTGACAACTTCTTGGGGAGTTTTTTTCTGACCAGCATTATACCATCGACCTTTATTTAGTGAATACTATTTATTGCCAACATTTTTTTGATGAGTATTGTTTACTACTAACATTTTTCCAACGAATACTATTTATCCTCAATCCGTTGAGTACTATTTACCATTGGCATTTTTCAAAAAGTATTGTTTATTGTTGTGGTTTTTTCAGTACTCTACCACATTTTTTTTGGTAAGTTTCCTTTTTGTTGAACTTTTTCCAATCGGTGTTATTGTTTGGCATCAACATTTTTCTGGTGAATATTGGTCAGTGTTGACATATTTCCACCAAATATTGCTCACCATTGACTTTTTTTCTTTTTTATTTTCATGTGGCGAGCCTTTTCTAGTTGGCAACCACCACCACTGGCATCACCTTGCTAAGTGATGACCACTTTTGCTCTTCGATTGTCAACTTGCCCTTTAAGCATTTTTGCATTGTTGCTTTTTTGCAACTGTTGTGTCCTATGAGCAATTTTGCTTTTGGTCAAGTGCCATGTCATTTATTCATGTCTGCTTTCTAGCAATCGCTGCACTCTTTGAGCATTTTTTCACTTTTCAGCAATTGTTGTGTCATTTACCCATTTTTTTCTATTTTGGAAGTTACTGTGTCCTATGACCATTTTTAACCGCTTGACTAGTATGATGAACATATTCTAGCTTGAGGGAAAGTATTCAAGATATGATCTGAAAGGACGAAGCATGTTGAAGATTGATTGTCATTTGCCATAGAGACAGTAATGTTTGGGAAATATCTACTGGCTTTGTCATTAGCTACTCTATCAGCTTTGACAACCAACTAGCTGTGTTGTGTTTGTGACATTTATAACAAGCTTGCCTTATATGATACATATGCTTGAGCTTGAGGAGGAGTGTTAGAAATATGATTTGATTGCACTAAATAGGGGATATGATATGATTTGATTTGATAGGGAAATATCTTACCAAATATTTCCCAATATTAGATATTGATTGATTTTGTGCCTTATTACTATTTTTTTTCTTCATTATGAATAAGAATACTCATGTATGTAGCCAATACTTAAAATTAACAAAGTGGTACCATCTTCGATGACCTTTTTTGTCACTAATACTTTCAACCAATATATTATTCACCGTGAGATCCCTTTTAATAATTTCCTGAACGTATTTCTTGTCCTCCCTCTACCTTAGTTGAAACTTCAAACCATATGATTTACTCTCGTCACCATTGGCTTCAATTGGCATTTTTTGGCATGTGTTCAAACCACCTTAATCAATTTTCTATAATTTTTTCCTAGATAGGTGACACTCCAATATGTTGGACACATAATTTTGTATCCTATCCTTTATTGTATTGCTACAGTTCCATCTTAATATGCTCATTTTTGGTCTTTCCACTTTTCTATCTTGTTCTTTTAAAGTCCAAAATTCACCACCATTAAGTAAAGCATTTTCATTTTAACCACCCATCTTACGCGTTACATCTACATTAGTTTTCTAATCAATTTGTAATATTGCTGGTAGATAATTTAAATAAAACTTCTGGTATGACATCTCTATTTTTCTTGTTTCTTAATGCCTATAATTTATTTTACTCCTACTTAAACAAAAACACTTGTTCCAATGTTCATCTTCAAAGCTCAAGTTAACCTCTTCCCTTGATTGTTTGGCTAAAAAACTATGTCATCTTCTGAAAGCATACATTTAGGTATAATCTTTTGCTTGTATTTAGGAAACACTTCCAATACTAAATTTATACAAGGACTCAAGGCTGAGGTCTAATGCAAATCTATCTTTATAAGAATGTCCTTAGCCTCGCCTCTAGGAGTTTTCACGATTGTACATACTCCATCTTACATGTTTTCTACAACACGGTCAATACATGTAATTGAAAAATTGGAGAATGAGGTACGAAAGACTGTTTTCCAGATAAGATTTTGAGGCTGTGCAGAGAACAAAGACATCAGGCTGTGTGATGGGTCTGTAGTATTCTTTCACTTCTCCTCTTCTTCCCTTCCTTAAGTATTAAACCATAAATTACGTTAAGAAAACTAAATAATTGTTGCATACATGGGCAACTTGGACATAACTATTATAGTCTTAAGTTGTATTCCATCTCGCAACCACCAAATGTTCATCATACAGTGATAATTTATAAGGTGTAAATCCTTAATACGTGCTACATATAGTCCTCAACTCTCAAGGACAACATAGTTTTGACTATATTTTAATTTTAGTTTGGGTGTTTTCTAAGTTACAAATTGTAAAAGGCAAAGTTGTATTTGTAACGGGTGATTGTCTTGTCTACTTCAACCTGTTGTTAATTTAGGACGGTTTGTAATATAGTATTAGAGTTATTCTCCTAGTGTAAGCTGATGGCCTGTATGGTACAATAGCGCAGTTAGTAATCTTTGACATCTTATCTTTTTGTAAGCCAATTCGTTGTTGTCAACACAACATTAATTAGTTACTTATTAGTTTTTTTTTTACTTACACACTAGTTAGTTGCTGATTAGTTTGTTAATTACAAATTGGTTAGTTAGTTAATCATTAGTGTTAGATATTATTAGATATAATTAGATATTATGAGATATCATAGATATTGTTAGATATCTCATATTTATGTAATGGGCTTAGCCCATATGTTTCTTTTCCTATATAAACATAACCCTATGTGTTCAATATACACAAGGAATTTACCCTATTCTTTCTTTTCCTTTAATAATTAGTTACTCTTATAACTTCCTTTGTACTTTACATAAACTGATCCCATTGTTTGTGAGAGTATGATAGGATGCATGTAAGGATAGGAAGTATATAGGCATAGGAACATGAATTAATAACAAGAGTTGAATCTCTTCATGTGTTGCTATCATGAAATACTTCCATGATCAACTTAGAGTCAATGATTCCATTTACAATTTGAGAGTAGAATAAGAACAACATAAGAACATATAAACTTAAGTAAGAATGAGAATAAAACAAGCTATGGATAGATGAATTAACAAAAAATTAAAAGGATGAAAAGTCTTTGGAAGGGATGAAGAATGGTGCACCACTTGTAGAAGAAGAGGACTCCATGCTTTGTCAAGATAAGCTCCAAATGTTAAATAATCACTTTACTCCTAGGAACCAAGTTAAGACTAATGCTTCATCACGCACATAAAGGTGTCAAAAATTTGCTCCCAAATTTCTATTTATCTAAAGTGTTTTTTACAAGAGTTAGACATGGTTATTTATAGGATAAACCATCCTAAAATCCCAATGCTAATTCTAAGGTAGTATGTGTTGGTTGAGACTAACAAAGGAAATAGGAGGGAAAATTTAAAAATTCTAATGTGTCCCAGGAAAAATAATGAATTTATCCTACAAATTTAATGTTTCCCAAGAAATACATAAATAAAGAAAATAATGAACTATTTATGGGAGCAAAAACATCTTGTCATGTTCCTCATTGTTGTCATTAGAATAACATCTTCTTGCTCATTTTCTTTGTCTTCATTCATGCACTCTTTCAGAGTAGAATATTTGTAAGATACAAAAGTTTAACATAAATTTTCTTGTATTAGATTTTAAATTTTCTAATGTATGGTATGTTTGGACATATTTTTTTTTTTAATTTTAAATTTATTCCCATCCCTTATTTTGATGAATATTACTTTTCTGGGCTTTAAGTTCTAGGGGAATGTGTTGTCTCTTGATTGTAAAGATGATTGTTAGGCAAGAAGATAAGGAGAAAGTGTGGAAGGTGTATTATAGAAGGAGATTTAAGAATACTGAATAAGTGGGTTTTCGGGTAGTTTTGTTGGTTACGGTTGGTCTTTAAAGAATGACCAACCCGGTAGGTTAAGGGGACTCTTTTTTTGTATGTGTGTTGTTTTGACAGGAGTAATACCTGTGTGAAAGGAATTTATTTCCTTTGTGAATGTTTGTATGTTCTGTAAGGTGCTGGAATAATAGAAATCATTCCTTTTTCGGTGTTCAAAGTGTGAATCTTTTTCTTTCTCTTTTTGGAGCGTAACAATGATTCATTTATTGGTGAAGTATGTGTTAAAAATTGATATTAACTGGATTATTCTTGTTTGCTTTTACTGAGTTCACCTTTAGCTGAATAGATTATACCTTTCTCAGTTTCTCTTGTACTTGTTCTTAAAAAATTATTAACTCCTTGTTTTCTCTCAAATGTGCTATAAAAGCTTTCTTTTCTCTTAGTCCATGTAACAAATGACATTGATGAATTTGTTTATTTGAATCTAAATAACAACATTATTTCTTGTTTTGAGGGAAACGAATTAATTATTGTTTACATTTTACTAGTGTTAGCAGAAAACTGATGATGCTTTTATTATAGGAATCGAGCATACAACTACTGTCTGATGAAAATGGTTATGTTCATTTGAGAAAATTGCAAAAGATGCTGAGGAGGAGGCAACAGCATATGATATCTCAAATTTCAATGCTCTATCCTGTTAAGATCTTGGTTGGACCATCACAAGAGCAAGAGCTTGAGGCATATCCTTCGGGTAACCTGGCAGGTAAGGGTTATTAATAGTCTTTTTTTCATATGTGCATAGTGCTAAGGTGAAAAGAATGGCTAAGGTCATAAGAAGTCAGAAACTTGCAATTTAAATAAACTATTGAAACTTGAGGTGCTGGATGGTTCAATCGCTAATCCTTATTTTCTTATTGGTAGGATATAGTTCTTCCATAAGTTGGGTTATAGGGTGTCTTTCATCTTGTACTCTGCTTGGCTGGTGTGTTTAGAAAGTGGATTTAGGACTAACTCAACTCAACCCTAAGAAATTGGCTTGCAAGGTGAGATTTAGTCTTATTTCTAGTTGATGTGAGTTCTCCAACACACTCCTTCACACCGATGACCGGACTTCTTGAGCTTAATAAATAATTCTATCCCAAAAGTATTGATTACAAAGATCTATTGAATCTTCTAATAACTTCTAACAGTACACCTAATATCCTACTAACAACCGTGGATAGCAAAGAGTGGTGAGGAAATAAGCCTAGTTGGTGCCATGTGAAATTTTTCTTGCCTAGTTTGCAAAGGAAATGCATTGGTTCAGGGAAAAATACCAAATTCCCTAGTTGCCCCATTAGCATAATTTTCTGATTCCTTGTAGTTTTTATGTGGATTGACTGTGAAACTGCATCTCCTCCTCTACCACCATGCATGGTTCCACTCCACCCAATGATCCGGAGGTTCCAGCTCTGGTATTTGCTTCTCTTCTCCCAAGCCATGCTATAACCAAAGGTGGATGGGCATGTAGAAACCTTCGGCAAGCATGTGGCAAAATCTTCTTATGTAAAATGACGAAGAGCATTGAAAAGGATGTATACATCATGAAATTAATGAAACTAAGGACTTCACTTTCAAATCTCACTAGAAACACCACTTAGAGGAATTATTAAGGGAAATTAGGAAAAGGAAGAGGAACTGGCCAGATACAAGCAAGGCAAGCATATGTGTCAAAATCATCTGAAGTGAAATGGTGAGGAGCATTAAAAGGATGTATACATCATGAAATTAACGAAAGTAAGGAGGACTTCACTTTAAAATCTCACTAGAAACACCACAAATGAAGGAATTATTAAAGGGAAATTAGGAAAAGGAAGATGAATTGGCTAGGTACAAGGCAAGGCAATGGAAGGGGAAGATAAGGTGCTAAAGAGCATAGGAGGAAGATCTTGACTCCAAAAGGAGAAGAGCCAGAAAAGAAAATTTTACAGGATAATATTGTTTTCGAACAAATAGCTTGCTCTTAGAACGGATACATACTTTTTTTTACCAATACATTTTCTTTCTTTCTACTTTTATTTCCAAACAAACAGTGGAACAAGAGGAAGGGAAATATACTATTTTTTCCCCTTTTCTCTTGAATCAAACAATTGGAAAGAAAACATTTTTCTCTTCTCTCAATTTTCTATCTTCTCATTTTTTCTTCCCTTACTAACAAACATAGTTACTGCTAAAAGAAAGAAAAGTGTTTCACTATCTGCTCAGTTATAGATGTTTATCTGATTCTGTCTTCATCCTGTTTTCGTTGAACCAGAACTAAATCTGTATTCTTTTATCATAATTTATGTGATTTAACTTGTGAACCACTTCATTGTTGCTCTATATGGAGGCCTAATGTGCAAGGTTGAATCATTATGTCTTTTGAGCTCTGTTATGTATTTTCATTTTTCTTTGAAGTTTCACATTCAATTTGTAACCATTAAATTGACAGATCACTGACGGAAATACAAACCTTTCGAGCATCCACCAGTTAATTATTATTGTTTTTCATATTACTTCTCTTCGTACTGTTGTAAGGGACTTTCATGCCATGTTTTATAATGTGACATAGATGCACTAGAAGACCATAGCCATTCATTGGATGCTAACTCTAGTTTACCTTATGTTGAATTAAATTATCACAACTTTTTTGCTAATATTAACTGCAATTGTAAGTGATACCTTCGCTGATTTTTATTGTTAAAGGTTTCATTTATTTCTTTGCTCAGGGACTTCTGCTGGACTTAAACCAGTTAATCAAGGAGCCTTAACAATTCATGGTCTGCATTTGAACGTGCTATCTTTTAGGAAAATGAGTTTTTTCACTGATAAAAAGGAAATTCAGGGGTCTGCCACTGCCCTAGGATATGTTGCACATGTAAGTATTAGAATCTACTGGGCCTTTATTTTTTTCTCAACTGAATGTCTATTTCTATCTTATGTTTATTGTGATCCATTTACAAAATTTGTCAGGTACAGTTTCTAAATTTTCATACATGTTTTGTTTTTCCATTACAAAACGTCTGTTTCCAGCTATAGCATTTCTGATGCTAGTTCATGTCGATGATTATAATTATTGAAATGTCTCCCCTCTTTGAATAATTTCTGTTATTGAAATGTACTTTACTGGACTGATTTTCTCGCAGGCTGTTACACTTATAGCCTCTTACTTGCAAGTTCCTTTGCGATATCCTGTACGGTTGGGTGCTTCTCATTCATATATTGTTGACAATGCACCTTCAACAGAGCTAACATCTGAAGCTTCATCAAATGCAAACACAAATACGCATGTGGAATTCCCCCTTTTTTTAGAAGGTCAAGACACAACAAGAGCAGCTTATGCTGTATTCTTACTAAATAAGGTATATATTTCTATTTCTTATTGCTTGTAGTAACTCTCAGTCTGAGTGCAGTTAAATGCATTTTTCACTGACACTTTCTGCCGATTATCATTTGTCTGATGTATTTGTTTTACTCTGGCTTTTCATATTCGTTGATGACTATGTTTCTAGTCTGTAGCATCCGTGTTTTGCTTGGTTAGTAATTGAGTTCCTTTATGTTTCACTGAAATAGCTTCCTGGCCAAGATTGCATTTCTTTTTTGGGACTTTGCTCCAACTTGTACATGCTGGTTGATTAAGAAATTATTTGGACTATGAGAGTAAAGTTTGTTTCTGAACTGAGTTTCTCCGTGTACTTCCTCGTACCAAAAACAAAAAAAGGCTTTACATGCACTGAAAAATAGCATAAAATGTACCTTACGACATTCTACATAATTTGATTTTAACTGCAGGACCCAGCGTGTTGGCAGGTAGGTTTGCATCTGTATTATATCTTAAATATGCTCAATGTATTTAAAGTCTCGCATACTTAGTTACTGCCTTTTATTTTTTTTTCAAGTGTGATTGCCTGAACGAGATTCGATATTTATAGTGCTGACATATACTTCCTAATTAACCTTAGAGCTCCTTTCCCTCGAGCTTTTTTTGATTGTAGGATTTAGAACAGCTTTTGAATTACATTGATGCAAAGAGTTTGGGACCACGCCATGTACTTGATAATTTGAGGGAGCTCTTGAGGATTATCCAGTCTTCAGCGTTTATAGACAGCTTGATATAGTAGTTTTGTATCTACTGTAATTTCCTTGTAAATCGATTTTTTTTAATTCTTGCCTGGTGCAATTTTTTTGGTGCACCTTCCAATGTAGCGTTGTTATCAAAATAGAGCCCAACTTTCTATAATGGATTTGGTATTCTTTAAAAAAGAGTATATAGTACTGCCCAAAGTATTGTTAAACCTGAAACAGGGAGTGGGGTAGAACTCCCGATGAAATCCTTCTTTGGGTGAGAAAAGGAGATGCAATGATTTTTCAAATTTTGATGATTTTAGTACGCCATGTGGTTTGTTTATTTGATTTATTTCTTTTAACAGTTGTTGATTGAGTTATTTAAAAAAAAGGTTTTTCTTCAACGCCTTTGTGGTGCATTTATCAGGATATGTTAAACGATTGAAAAATATTTTCTGAACGTAAATATTTGAAAGAAAACTCTATTTTGTGATTACCATTGAGTTTTACATTGAAATAAGAACAAAAGAAACCTACTAAAGGAAATGCAATTAGTGGAGAAAAATAGTGAAAAACTGAGTTATCATTGAGTTATTAGACTAAACCTCAAATATCTCAACTTCCTCCTACTCTAGAGCTTTGAGAGCTCTAGCTCCTTCCACCTGACAAGGGCATCCCTTACCATAGCTTTAAGACCATAGCCTCTTCTATAAATGAGATCTCTATGTTTCCGCATGTGATTTTTAGCCAAAATTGATACGTACTTTACATCTCCATCCTGTCTTTCCAATACGAAAAGACTTCTCCTAGAAAGGAGGCCTGGGGAGAAGCTCCTTCTATGATGAGATATGGTTCCATGCTTTCCATGTATTTTTTTCACTAGCTGCGATGAGGCACTCTATCCTTTATCGGCTGAGCTCTGATATTAATGGTGAGAAACAAGAAAAACACCACAAGAAGTGAGGGATAACATAAGTATTTTTTTAAGCTAGAGTAACGCAATGTTAGAAGAGAAGAAAGAGAAGAAATTACTTAAGATATTTTTATATTGGTTTAGTTAGTAGAATTGACATAGATTTTAACGAATTTTTTTTAGAGTAACAGCAATGTAACAAGACAAAAAAAAGAAGAAATTATTTTAAGATATTTTTATATTAGTTTGTTGGATCAGTTTTAAATTTAAACTTATGAATTTTATTATGAAGAATTTCCTATTGAATTAGTCAATAGATAAATCTTAATATTTAGATTATCACTAAATCGTAACTTTAAACCTATTATTTAGACTCAATATTATGAATGAAAAATAATGCTAATATTTGAAAAACTGCTACAAATTTAAATACATGGAGAAATGTTATATAGGAGAACAATAAATTATAATTAATTACTTATTATAGTTTATATATTGATTTTACATTTTTCAATCAAAACCTTATTTTATTATTTGCGTTTGGAATTTCTTATATATATATATATATATATATATATATATATAAAAGTTTAGTTTACTTTTGCTAGAGATAGAACATCATTAATCATGTTTCCTTCTTCTACACCTACTTTTATTTTCTTTTATTCGAACGTTAACAATTTATCAACATAGACTAATGAATAAACACTGCCTATTATTTTCTATAATCACCTCATATTAAATGTTATTTGTATCTTGATGATTTAGTGTAATATCAATACCAACTAAAATATACTTTAACTAAGATACAATTTAATTAATCTAATTTTACTAAACCAGAAAAATAGATAAAAAAATTAAAAATACAAAATACTTATGATTTCTTTTATTAAATGCATGAAATTCTTTAACTTTTTGTAATTTAAAAAATCCTTCCAAATATTGTTACTTGATATTTTATAAAACCTTTTAGATTACAAAATTCTAATAATAATTCTTTCAAAAGAAAATTAAAAAATCTTTTAAATTTAAACTAATTTTTATATAAATATAAAATGATATTCTAAGATGAATATGCTGTAGCGGTGGTGTTGTTGGCATCCCCATTTGGTTGTTGTATCCAGAAAGCAATGAGTCGTCGTAAGTGCTGATTGGTCAAAATATAAATCGTTTTATTGATAATCGTTGCTGCATTGAATTCAATTGCATCAATGGCGGGGGTTTCTCTCAAGTGCGGTGACTGCGGTGCTCTCTTGAGAACCGTAGAAGAAGCCCAAGAGCACGCCGAGCTCACTTCCCATTCCAACTTCTCCGAATCCACCGAACCGGTTCTCAACCTCGTTTGCACCGCTTGCTCCAAACCCTGCCGATCCAAAACCGTTAGTCCAATCCACAATTCTCGATTCTCATTCTAGGGTTCAACGATTTTCTTCTTCTTTCTTTTATATATTATGTATGTGTGTTATTAACTGAATCTGTTACTGTTTCTGGTTCTGTTGTTTGGATCACGTATACAGGAGAGTGATTTGCACACTAAAAGAACCGGTCACACTGAGTTTGTTGACAAGACTTCCGAGACCGTGAAACCGATTAGTTTGGAGGCACCGAAGGTGGATGCAGCTGCTTCGTCGGAAAACCCTTCCGGCGCCGCATCAACTGATCAAAATGAAGGTGTTTTTTTAGTTTAAACCGAGTTAATTAACATGGGATATTCCTAATCTAAAATTGTAGAGTTATGAATTAGAGGCTTAATTACATGTAACACGTTCTTTTTAATCAGTTTTAGTTCCTACAATCTAGATTAGAACTGAATAGAAAGTGTGTGGGTTAATGACTAAATAGTCAAGATCCTGAAGGTACAGGATAAAGCGAGTATTTAAATATAAACGAGATTTCACCATTATTCATTTAGGTAATGAATGATGGAATTCGATACTTATAGTTAATGAATAATTGTGAAGATGGTGTTGTGGTTTTAGTTTGTACTTTGCCTGATTGTGATGTATGTTGTAATGCAGAAATGGTTGTTCCTGAAGTTGACAAAAAGCTGCTTGAGGAACTCGAATCAATGGGTTTTTCGACGACACGGGCTACGCGGGCGCTTCATTACTCTGGTGAACTTACTCGCAGTCTTGCATAGTTGTGTAGTGTCTTTACTGGTCCAAAATTGTAATATTGTCGTATTTTTGTTCTTTTTTCCAACTGGTTTGTTTTTTTGCTTTCACATGTGAGAAGACCAATATAGGCTTGTGTAGTTTAGGTGGATGAAATGGAGGATTGTCCAAGTAAAATAAATAGAGGAAGACCAGTTATGTTCACCTTGCATGAGACTGTTTTTATTGAAAATGTGACTTGCAATAGATCCTAGCAGCATTGCTTGATCCTAGAGCTAATCTCACCTAGTGTGACGAGGCTTGATTGCTATTTTAGATTTTTTATTTTTTCTTCCTGCCTTGAAAATTATTTTATTTCGATGGAATAGTGATAGAAAAGGGGAATAATGAGATGGTGTGGAAAGTTTATTATAAAAGGAAATTTAAAAGATAGTTAGCTGTTTACAGCTGTTGCGGAAGGGGGCTGAGACTTTCTTTCAGGAAGTCTATATATTCTTCTCTTATCTGGTAGATGGAAGGAGGATTATTGTTTTGTAACCGGGAAGGCCCTATTTTCCTTTCTAAACCTTGGT
>Ga0123342_1009337_pt1 | contig 11795 bp, 5 predicted proteins | sample Turbeawhitnodule_FD_89960 | JGI IMG/M metagenome (GOLD analysis project Ga0123342, IMG submission 89960) | Root nodule microbial communities of legume samples collected from Mexico - Turtle bean Mexico white nodule | ecosystem: Host-associated > Plants > Roots > Nodule | place: Mexico: Nepantla... | reverse complement strand
ATCTTCAACCCGGTGACCGCCGGTTTAGGTATGCTGGAGATCGGAGCACGCCAACTTAATAACTGGCGACTACGCGAGCCCCCCGACTTCCTTCCCTTCTGCCAGCCAGGTGTCCCATCCAACGTCTATATAATAGCTCGACGCCACGTCATTACTCCCGACTACCAGGTCGGTACATTATGTATGAAAAACTTACCAATATTGAACCAAATACCAAATAAAATTTGAAAGAAAATGTATAGAGACTTGATTTTGATACACTGTAGAAAGAGAGAGCAAATAAAATTATAAAAAATAATGTATAAGAGGTGCTGGATAGAGGGATAGAGAGAGCAAGTGAAATTCCAAACAGACTCTATAAAAAATGATGGTTTTAAATGTAAAAATATGGTAAAATATGCATCAAAGTAAAGTCTAGATTTAAATAAATTTAATAGTATGGAGATTTACCTCAGATTACTTGATGATCATACAAATTAATAAGCTCTAAGTAATACATATACACCTCAAATGCAAAATCTTAAAATAAAATAAAGAAATTATTGTACCACAAGTAATCACCTTTTGATCCAAATAGGAAGTGCAGCATTGTTAGTTATCACTACTAGTCATATAAACTATGCATTCTTTCTTATTTAATGTATTTAGAAAATAAATTAAAAGTCAGGTCAATCAAGATTCATCCAATAAATTATACTTGTCTTTCCACGTTCAGACTATCTTCAATTTTAAAATATACATTCACTTCTTTTATTCTTTTAATAAATTGACATTCAAAATTTAAATAAACATTCGTATTTCTTATAATCTTTAAATAAATATCTATATTCTCTTTCGTTTTGAAAGAGATTACACTTTCAATAAAGTACATTATCTTTCTTTATTTATTTAAAAGTATTGTATTAACCAAAACTTAAATAAAAATAATTATGAAGAGTAAAAGGTAAAATTTTAAAAATAAAATTAAAGAACTTTTTTAGAAATAAAAAATAAAAAAGTATTTTTATTAAATAAAATAAACGAGGTAAACATCATTTTACTAAAATAATAAAGAAAGTCAACGCCATCTATATAAAAAGTACGAGAAAAATAAATATTTATTTAAAAGTTAGAAAAAATTGTAAATATTTTATTAAAAAAAAAGAAAATTGTCAAAGAACATAAGTTGATCTTAACTTGGTTCCTCCATGGTACTATTGTGAAAAAAAAACACAATATATTGTTTAATAATTTTAATTATAAATATAATTTGTATTTGTTAACACACAAAAGCAACTCAATGACATTAGCTAATAATTATCATGTGGTAATTTTGTAATGTTCCACCATATTAGAAAATCGTGCAACAGAAAAAATCAAGATCCTCAGCAGTTGTGTGGAATTGATCCTTCCCAATTCTTAAACCCGATCACAAACATTACATCAAAAAATGAAAAATAAATTTAAAAATATTTATGGATTTTATAAAAAATTTAAAAATATAAAAATAAATATATGATTAGGTAATTATGAAAATAATAATAATAATAACTATTTTTATTCTTTCTTGTCTATAGTTCCATTCTGCACACATTAGGGCATAAAGCCTTTGATAATGGTACTATAATAAACCTCACATGTCAAGATTTTCAGAAATATATGCTGAAAATAAATAATAAATATATTATATTAATACAACAAAAAAATTATACATTTATGAAACTATATGTTAGAATATAAAACCTGGCCACGTGGAGACTCGCCAGAATTCCAGACAACATATTTTTCAATAACATTAACTTCTCATTCTTGTGTTTCTCAATCAAAGAGGGCCATCTATCATAATTAAATGAATATATTAAAATTAAATTAAATTTCTTTAATTTATGTAAAAAAAACGTAAATCAATTTTAAAACGGAATTTTTTAACGTTTAAGCTTGTAGGTTTTAGGTGGAATGTAGAAATGTAATAATGTGTATTCATTTTATATTTTATTTTTATAAATGTTCATAAGTATGAATAGTGTAGAGTGATATGTATTTTGATATGATTGAATATTTTTTTTATGAATTTTTGTTAGTTATGACATGTAGATTTATTAGAATTATCTTAAGTGTTTTTGGTTGTATTTTTTTTTATGGGAGATGCTGTTTCTTTTTGTCTCGTTCATTAAGTAAGTACAGAAACAAGATGCAAGACATAATATTAAAAATGGTATGTTTTTTTATTAATATATAAGCAATTGGTTTTATTGAGATATGTTCTTTCTATAAATATATAAGTATAATTTTTTCAAATATTTATTTATTTATAAAAAGATTTATATAAATCTTAGCTCCCACATCGTCCACTCTTTCATACTTTGAATACGTTCATTCATTGATTTTAGAGTGCTAATATATTAATACCGTCAAGAGTAATAATATACACTTCACATATTAATAAATTAATATTTATTTTTTAAAATTTATTTTTTAATTTAAAAGTATTATTATATTATTATAAATGGTGTCAAATGCATGCTGTTGTTGATTATGTTGTATCATGTTATTAACAAAACTTTTCAGTTGATTTTATGCTTTCAATTCCCACATCCACTTAAAACACTTTCCTATGTTTCAATTCTCTCTGCTCATTGGTTTTAGGTTTCGACTCATGAGTCCACTCTCTTTACGTTTAGAGTCTCTATGTTCATTACTTGCCAATTGCTTCCTGCACCGTCAATTTTACCCTCCACTCTCACAATTTTAAAAATAATTTATTTATTTTTTTAAAGTGATTTTTGGACTATGTGTTCTAGAATTCATAAACTACATTCTGCAACACATTTTTTCTGAAATAGACTAAGATTTTTGAAATATTTTTTTCAGAACTTATAAAATACATTTTAGAATAAGGTTTTCAGAAAATGATTTCCAAAATAATTTTTTTAAAACGTATATATAATATCTTTCGGAATGTGCTTTTCAGAATGAATTTTCAAGTTTTTCAGCATACATGAAATGTGTTTTGTAAAGAGCTTTTCAGAAGGAGATGTTTTTGCTCTTATTCTTCTAACTACAACACTCTTCAGAGACACTGGTGGCCATGGCAGCAACCGTAATGGATATAGTGAGCGAGAAGATAACAGGACAATTCAATCATTTCACCCAATTGTAGGGGTGCAGATTCAAAAATAGGGGAGTGCGTGAAGTAAAAGCCTCATTACTTTTATGCTTTGAGTCCTGACTTCCACTATTTTTAGACTGTTTTTTCCTGCACCTCCATATCTTCTTCTATCACCCCATACAAAATGTTAAAATACCTTTTTATTCTTCTTATGTCACCTCCATAGAGTAGTTTCCAAATTATGTAATTCATAAACGTATTTGAAAAAAGATTTCTGGATTACATAATCTGGAAGCTAAAAAAGACTTTCAGATTATGTAATCCAGAAACTAATCATATATCTGAAAAAATACATATGAATTATGTAATCCGAAAGCTAATTACGAATTTGAAAAAATAATTCCAGATTTATGGAGGTGAGAGAAGATGGAGGTACAGGAAGAAACAGTCCTATATTTTATGCTTTAAGTCTGTACTCCCACTTTTGTGTGTTCAAAGTTCCTATATTTTCCTTCCTTTTATGCTTTGGGTTCCTACTCTTTTTACACTTTTAGTCCTTGAATAAAATTAGTTTCATATCTTCAGTTATATTTTACTACGATGTTATAAAAACATTCAATTATTCATATTACTTAATAAAAATTAACTAAAGAGAGACAACTGTGACCACACAATTTAATCATTTTTATTTTATTTTATTATTACTTGATTCAATAACAATTTCTTACCTTTCAAAAACTAATTTAATACAAATGTATTCTTTATAATCTAACAAAAAAAAATGTTTTTCTTATATTCTCTATTTCTTTACTTCTCCAAAAAATCCATTTACTTAATCTAATTTAACTTTTTTCTTATTTCATGTGAAAAATATTTTAAAATTAAAGAATAATTAGCTCAGTTAATTAGAAGTAATTGTCTTTACAACAAATTGTAGGTACTAATATATTTTATACAAAACTCCCAAAATCATAATTAGATTTTGTAGTTCAATTTTTTTAAATTTTTTTTTTTTTAAATATTGATGGTGAGGCTATTTTTAATTTTTAATGTTATGTTTCACCATCCCATTGTGATAACCCTGGTCGCCACAAGCTTTACAATAAAAAAAAGTTGTGTTGTACAAATTTTAAATCCAATGTTTTAAGATTGATAAGAATATGGATCTAATTGTACAACTATAAAATGTTAACAAACTGTTATTTAGTGAAATCATTGATGTAGTTATGTGAAAAGTGGATTGTCAAGTAATTTAACTTTGCATGATATGTGTATTGAGTTATAGAATGAATAAGACATATAGGTTTTTGTTTATAATCCAAATAATATAAATGAAGATGTTTGGTGGTAAAAAAAGTGATGGAGGTTGATATCATCTATTCAAGGGTGAAAATTCACCAGTACTTGATGTGAATCTATGAAGTATCATATCTAGATTCCAATTGGAAATAAAACTTTGAAATAGTTATACGGTCATGCATATAATGAAGATATGATAATCACTTAACAAGGGTGATGGAAGCATTCTTCTCGAGTCTCGAGTGTTAGTGGAAGACTTAACAAAGAAATTTGAACTTTTCTCTAAGTTTCAAAAATAAAATTGGAGAGGTACTCTCTCAAGGAAGGTCCCTTGATATGAGAACCTAGGAGAAGAATACTCCCATGTAACAATAGACAAATTTTTTTGAGAAGATGAGTTATCATCATAATTTAATTGAAAAGAAGAGTTTAAAGTATTGAAATCCCCCTTTAAGGATTTTGTCTCAACTATGTTTGTAGGGGGTGTTGTAGGAGACTCCTCTTCCTTTATGGATTTCTCTTCTTTTTCTTCTCTTTCTTTCTTATCTTTATCTCTCTTTTGTTTCTCTTTTATTTCTCTTTTTTCTTCAATACGAGTTTGCACCTTTTCTCTAAACTCTTTTTCTCTTCTTATAAATTCTTTTTCTCCTACTATAAATTTGTTTCCTATTATTACAAACTCTTTCATTTCTTCTCTAATATTTTTATTTTTCTCATATGAAGGCAGAACAAATTTTCTTCTCATACACGCCTTCAATTCATTCTAATTCAATTTTTTTTTCTACCCATCCTAACATCATTTTGCCTTTGTTTCCACCAAGATATGACATGTTCTTGAAAACTTAGGGTAGCCATGGATAATCTTCTAAATTTATTTACTTGGTGATTTTAAAAAATTTGATCAACCTTTGTCTTCCATTCTAAATATGCCTCGACATTTTTATTTGCATAAAAAGTAGTGAGGTGTAGTTTAGACTCTATAGAATGAAAATGATTTCTAGGCATATGATGTTTAAGGGGTGGTAGATAGGAACTATTATAGCAAGGATTACTATACACCCCTTCCTCACTTTGGGAATGGGGTCAAGATTATAATTTCATCTAAGATTAGACCCCTTATCATGTTTGCTCTTAGTCCTATCTTGATTCCTTATGACTTGAGCAAACATTCTCCTTATTTCATCCATTTTTTTTTTTTATCTTTTTGTTTGGCATTTTCTTTAAGTCTCCTAACTGCTTCTATTAGATTGCATTCTTCCTCGGGGTCTCTAGTTCTACCATGCACTCTTGATGAATGATGAGAATGATCACTCATTGTTGAATAAAAATCTTACAAGTTTTCACAAAAAATTTGATTTCAACAAAGAGTGATAAAAAATTCACAAAGAGGTTTTCAAGATTTTGAAGTTCCTACAAGGTTAAAGAGTCAAAGTTTCTCTAAGTTCACTCCTAGAAAAGATAGGTGAGTCACAAGGACAAGCTTAAAAACCAAGTATTTCCTAGCCAGAGATTCCTTGGATAACTTTCACTAGTTTTCTTTTGAAGAAACTTCAAAACCATTTTTTCTAATTTGTGTGTGTGCAAAGGTCCTATAAGACCAAAGGAAGGTCTACTAGTTAGTGTTATTCTAAGAGAAGGTTTTCCTATTTTCCACGGAGACTTAAAAAGAAATTAAAGAATGAAAGCTAAAGAAAGCAGTAAATATAGATGTGGTCCTAAGTGAAAGTGCAAGTGACACTTTGAGCCCCTTGACGCACTTTCACGACTAAAATGCTTAAACTATTCCAGAGTTTTAATGGGATTGCTCCAAGGAAATTTCCCCATAAATACAAATAAGCAAAATAAAAGATATACACAAAGGTTATGTGACAAGAAATATGAATTTGACAAGTAAATTTATTATTTCTCTCAATCCTTGCGTATTTGCATTCCCCTTGAGCTTGTCTTCCCATGTCTTAATGAGAATTTTTTTCAACTGGTTATTCACCAACACACCTAGGATGACACCTTGGGGACACGTAAGTTTCATCCAAAACTTAGGGAAAAGTAAGTGTCTAAGTTCTTTTGGACTTCAAGAAAATTACAAAACACTAAAAGCAATAAAATCACAATTTGAAAAGAGATAGACATCAAGTGATAAATTACATATTAATAATCAAAGAGATTTGAAAGAAATTGACAAGCAACAAATAAGCACAATTTGATGGCAAGCACTTCAAAGTGAATCCTAAGATAAGAGCTAGAATAAGATTTCAAAACCAAAAACAACTAGATTTGCATTCTAGTAGTGTTAATTCCAGAATTTATGTAAATTTTTCTACATCAAATTTTGTTCCCAAATTTTAACCACTATTGCCTAACACAATAAGGAATACATTCACAAGATTTCATATCAAAAGATGCATTGAGCTAATTAAAACAAACAAAAAACCGAGAGCAATGCAGAACTTCGCTCAAAATTTGTTAGCAATGAACATCCGGGCTTTTACGATTTATCATATTTTTATAATTCGGTTTTGGATGCGCCTTTTTAACACAAGATCACTAACACATTCTAGTTCTCAGATATAAACTTTCATGTAATTTGGACTTGTATTTATTTCACAATAAATTTTCCAATCCAGAAAAAATTCACATAATCCTGTGAGCGAGAAGAAACCTAAAGAGTCCAATGAAATGGAATAAAACTTCAAGAGACAATGGAGTTTTGTAATAAGATGCTTAGTAGTGATCTAATAGTAAACTCACATACAAGAGGAATTAATTAAACAATTTTACAAACACATGTCATACATTGTGTAAAAGTAAGGACTACTTCTATGGAAATTCAAGACTTGTAAAGACTAAACATGACTTCTACACAAAACATGGAGGATTCAAAAAATCAAGACAAAAAATATAATTGGAATTTAAAATAACATAGACTAGCATATTCAAAGAGAAATCTTAGACAATATTGATTCAAGAAAAGAACTAAATAGTTGAATCAACAACACACAAAAGTATGGTACGAATTAAAAAAAAACCTAACCTATACTCAAACAAGCACACATGACTTAAAACTAAAACATGCAAGAAACTGAAAATTAAAATGAAAAAGAATACTTATCTCTTGAAGACCTCCATTAACCTAGCTCTCGGTGCCAAATGATGGAAGCATCCTTCGGGAGTGTCAGCGAAATACTTAACAAAGAACTTGCAATCTAAGAGTGTTAAAAGTGAAGAAAGATTTACACTTGAGATTTTTTATGTTTGTTCATCTATTAACCAAGACTACTTTCAATTCTTGATCAACTTGATTAATTTCCACTAGGTAGAATACCACTACAAATACAAAATGACTATTCTTTGGACCTTAACCACTCCTAACTAAACAACCAAGTATTGTATGAAACTTAGTCACTTATGGCTAAACAACTGAGTATTGTTTGTAATGCAGCCACTCATGGTAAAACTCTTGCTTATAAGAAGGATATGATCAAATAATCACAAGTTTGCTCATAAAATAGGTATAATGGCCTAAGATGGGTATAATATAAGATCCATTATTCTAAAATCACTAAAGAACATAACTATTAATGAGTTAGGTTTGCACGCTTAAGATTTTAACTTTGCAGGTGTTTGTATTTGAGATCATAAGTTCATAACTTCATAATTTTTCTTCTTCAAAGATGATGGATTACCATCGATACTAAAACGACCATTATTTTCAACTAAGAGTAGAAGATTAGCCTGGAAGAATACAAAAGATAATATTTGCCTTAGTCTTGTATAAATTTTGTAAATAGTATAATAGTATTTTCTTGCTTTGTATTTCTGAGCCAACTTTAGAATAATAATATAATTCTCTCCAAACAAGACATATACTTGGGGCGCCTTTTCCTTTATATAGGAAATAACTCTTCAAGCTCCTTAAAGAAGCAAGTTATGCACCTTCTATATCACTCTCCAACCATTCATTGACAGATGAGAACTTAGGAATGGAGAGTTTCTTGTACAAAGGATTTCCACATGACATGCTATTAATGAAGAGTATTTTAGAACTCTAATTGTCATTTTAGTAGTCTCCTTAGGCTATAAATAAGAGACTCCAGTCTTGTAAATTCATACTTGATTTATATATGAAATTGTGTTTCTAAAATTTTAGGCACTTTCTATCCAAGTCTCTCTTTATGATGCTTCTTGAATTCTTAAGAACTCAAGGAAGTTGGTCTAACCTCTTCCTTGGCCCTTGCACTCTCTAAACTCACACTCACACCCAAACCCATAAACCTCCATACCCATTCGGTGTTTCCTCCATAAATCTACTAGACTTCCACTGCCTGTCATCAATTCCATCAAACACTCAAGAAGAAGCATAAGGTAGATCAGACCAAGGCTACAATCCAGATAAGCCTAATTCTCAAAAAATATTTGTGGTTGTTCTTGATTATTCTTTAATGGATGAACCATATGTTGCCATGTTCTACATTTTTTTTAATTTTCCACCGTTTATTTTGTGTTTCCATAGTTTATTTTGATTTTCCACCAATTATTTTCATTTTCCACTGATTATTTTCATTGTTCTTGTTGTTAATCTGTTGCCTTTGATGCTTTTTGAATTTTCATATGTTGGTCTTCATCTTCTTCATGAAGGGGTACGATCATGTTGAGTTTTAATTGTGTAGAGTTATCAGAGTTTGTTTTTTTTTTTTTTCACTGTGTTCCTTGTTGATACTATACAAAACGCTAAAGATTTTTGTTGAAATTTATTTTGGTTCAATTTTGGTTTTTTTTCCTATGAGTTCTTGAAGTTTTGGTTCATTTATGATGTAATCCAAGCTTGTGGTTGATGGATTGATTGGAGTGGAAACGGAATTTGGTTGAAGCAAGTGCACTGAAATGGATATGAGGTGTAAGTATTCGTGAGAATGAAGGTGCAATGAAGGGGAAAGAGATTTGACCAACCTTCCGTAGGTTTACTAGGCCTAATAGGCTCACTAACAAGAGAGATTTGGGAGAGAATGAGTATTCAAGTTTTGAACTCTTCATTCAATATATGCAAATCTAAGTACATGAGAGGAAATTAGGGTATTTATAGATGAAGGTAGCTTACTCCTTGAGCTACCATAGCTCTAGTTAAGTAAACTTAACTAAGGTGAGTATAGTGGATTAAGGAAGTCGTGTATGCTCCTGATGACTTTTTACGACAAGTGCGCCGCGTTGTTAGAAGTAATAATGTGTCCCTAAGGACGGATATCGATCCCACAAGGAATATTTAAATATTTAAGTAAAAGATTCACTAAATATAAAAACAAAATAATAAAAGTTGGTTTGAAAATTGTTATAATGACAAGAATTAACAAGAAAACAAATCAAAGAGTAATTGCTTCAATTGGAAAAATAGGGATTGGGTATCATCTTTCTCACTCTTTTGTATTTAGATTACCCTAATAATATTATGTCCTTTGATTGATATTGATGCCCGTATAAAAGTCATTTATATCGATTTCTCGCATATAAAATTATTAAGAATGTTTCCTAAATATCGATTCCTCGCATATTTATAAAAACAACTTATATAAAGCTCAGAGTTAATAGGAATTAACATTTCAAGTCTATTCCTAGCACTCAAATATGTTAAGTATTGTTGTTTAGGTAAAAATCCTAAAAATACTTTCCAGTCAAATTTAATATTATAGATCAAGAGTTATAAACAAAACAACAGTACCGATAATCAATCAAGAGCAAAATATTATATTCAGAAATCACTTCAATACATAAGAGATCGAACATATTACTCCCAAATCCACAGGGTAAAATTAGCCACACATCTTCTACTACCTTCTATTCTCCCAATTGGGTTACAATCATGCTAATGTATCTTCTTCTTCAATGTTTTTTATTTGATTTATAATGATGATCACTCAGTTGTTATTTTAAAATTGTCACAAAAAATTTCAAAAATTGAGTAATAAAGATTTTCACAAATGGTTTTTATATTTTGGTGAAGTTTCTGAAAAGGAAAAGTTGTTGAAAGTTAACGAAGTAGACTCCCATGAAAGAGATTAGAGATGAGAAAACCTAAAGATTATCCACAAATTCAAGAAAAAAGAGAAATTAAAAGCTACCAAGGAAGTAGGCACTATAAAAGAATTACCTAGAGATTGAGACTAGAATGAAGTACAAAAATTAAAAATAAACACTAAGAATGAAGAAATTTTTATGCCAACTCACACATAAACTCCAACACTTGTTGTATAAGTCCAACTTCTCAATCAACTAGAAAATACTCCACCATGCTAATTTCATAAGTTTAAGTTGGCTTATGTAAACCATTTTCAACTTTAACAAACACCAATAGCTTCAACAATCACCAGCGTCTTCAACTTTTCAACTCCAATTCCAATTGCACTAGTTTAATTAGCAAAGTTGAATCAACTAAAATATAAGTTCTAGTTGTTGAATTCAAAACTGCCAAACCAGAAAATTTTGCACCAAGTTTCCGTTGTAACTGTTCAATATCAACAACTGTATGCTCAAAATTGCTTTGAGAAAGAATTGCACAATACTGCTTGTTGAATTAATCTTCAAATTGCAAAGATTTTTACTGGTGTGAAAAAAATATGCACTAAATTAGATACTACATTGCACCAATTCACCTAGCGAAAATAAACTTGGATATTCTACTTGTTCCTAAGTTCTCCTTTTGTTAGTCTTCTTCAAGAATTAGCTCGGGCTCTTTCCTAGTGAATTTGTGTCACCTCTCACTCTCACGAATTCCTAGCTCCACTTCAATCTATGGAAACTCTTGAGTCACTACAAGTAATATTGATGTTAGCCTCCCCAAAAAACCCACACAAAGATTAAAAGGGAGACACTAAATGATAATTAAAGTGAGTTTAGTGTCCCTTTTAGTCTTTGTGTGGGTTTTCTAGGAGGCTAACATCAATATTTCTTGTAGTGAGTTTCTTTAATTCTTCCGCTCCTCAAATCTCCTTCGTCATCAATCCAAAGAAAAAATTACAAAGATCACTACTAGAAGAAAAGTGTTTTCCATCAAAAACCTACTAAACTTAAACTAACAACTCTAGGATACCATAAACCAACATTGGTTATTCCCTTCAAGTATTTAAGGATTTGTTTTAGCAACATTGCAATGACATTCCTTGGGATTTGATTGATATCTGGTTTGCATGCATACACTAAATGTTATGTCAAGTCAGTTGGATGTCAAATATAACAATGATCCAATAAGACCTCTATACTTGGTAGTGTCCATTGTGTTGGGTTCAATAGTGTCAAAGTTCAAGAGGGCGGGAGGGGGGGGGGGGGGGGGAATGGCCTTTTAAAAATTTTTTCAACAAAAAAGGTTTTAACACAATTTTACAAAAAAAAAACAAATAATAGGAAAAATAAAAAATTTTTT
>Ga0123342_1009336_pt1 | contig 11796 bp, 10 predicted proteins | sample Turbeawhitnodule_FD_89960 | JGI IMG/M metagenome (GOLD analysis project Ga0123342, IMG submission 89960) | Root nodule microbial communities of legume samples collected from Mexico - Turtle bean Mexico white nodule | ecosystem: Host-associated > Plants > Roots > Nodule | place: Mexico: Nepantla... | reverse complement strand
TTCATTTGTATTTACATTTGCTTTAAGAATGTCTTAGGTATAGTTTAGAGGTTGTTTAGAGTAGGCTTTTTGCTAGGTAACTCACCTCTTAACCCCATACCATGTGATAAGAGCAAGCACAAGGTTTATGAAACTATTTTTCACATGTTTTGCAAAAATATCCTTACTGCATTAAAAATGAATATGTTCTTTTCTAAATGAATATATTCTTTTTCTTAAACTGATGCTTTGATTAAGTGTTTTTGAAAATCATGGTTTGTGCATCAAATATTTTAACTAAATCTTCAATTCATCAAAACGACTGTGTTTTACTTGTTAAGAAGTTTATGTTATCATTTTGAAAATAAATTTGTTCATCTGTAAATGAATAGATTCTTTTTAGTCTGGTGTCATGTTTACCTTAAAAGGTTTTTTTTGTTTTATCCTTGCACTAGGGTGTTTGACTAAGTCTCATTCACATAACAGATTCTCTAACTGCTTTTGAAAATAAATCTGTTCATTTTATTTTCAATCTGTTATTTTTATAACAGCTTTAACTGTTTTTTGAAAATCTGTTATAAGTTGTTTTTCTATAAAAGGAGAGCTTGTTTCTGCATTTAGAGGTTAAGTAATTCTCTATCAGGTGTATTCGTTTCATATTTCGAATTCTTGTATAGTGTGATTGTAAACTCTTCTTGATAGGGTTTCTTGAAGAGTGTGTGTGTTGAAATAGCGTTTTTCAGCAAGTGTGCCAATGTTCTTGTAAGGTTCAAGAACAGTGGCTGTGTAAGTGTGTTTGGTACGTTTGTTTAGTGGATTTCACCTTGGATTAGGTGAGATTGAATGTAGCTCATTTGAGTGAACCAGTATAACTGTTGTGTGTTCATTTCTCTTCATCCCTGCACTCGGTTTCTTGCTTATTTATTTTTGTCTAAAATTGAATCTGTTCAATTAAAAATAAATTTGTTCTTTCTGGACTTGTTCATTCTGTTATTATTTTCTGGAAAATCAGTTTGGTTTTGTTAAGAAGATATATGAACTATTAATTACAACTGGAACAGTTTGGTTGTGATAGGTTACCCAATTGATTGTCAAGCTAATAATTGAACCTTTATCACTTGCTTAAAAATTGGAGGTCATTGTTTGTTTTTGTTTTACATAATATCCTCTTAATCAGTGTGTGTATAGCTTGCAAATCAATCTGCATAACTTCAAGAATTACTTGACTGGTATAAACGCTTTAATACATAAACAGTGTAAAAATAAATTTGTTCATTGTTAAATAAATCGATTTATTTTCTATGTACTGTGATAAAACTTGAATATGCGCGAAAGTTTTAAAAGGTCAATACAACTTTGTATGCGTAATACAACTTTCTCTCAAGAAATTTCAACTAAGTGATTACATAATGGTTTCAGCATTGTACATGGCTTGTACATTGCACTAACAGAAGAAGACATCATATATATTTCAGTATCACGTATGCAATAACAAATTTGGGGCATCTTTTATGTGGTCACATATACACCAAAGAGGACACCATAAGAAAATAAAAACGAAACCCTCATAGCTTAACATGATATCAACACCCAAAAATCCAAAAAGAAAAGGGAATATTTTAACTTTTCTAAGATTAAGAACTTCAACTCAGTGAAGAAAACGTATATTGGATCAAAAATTCAGAGGCACCTACAATGGAAAAAGGAATACAACAGAAAACTGGAATCCTACATTGGAAACAAAACCTGAAAATGCAAAAATGAAGGTTTGAGTACTGATGATTTCCAGCATGTTATCATTTTTTTTTTAATATTTGGCAACAACATTTTAGCTTCACAATGAAAAAGGAAGCAAAATGGTAATTAATTAATAATAATACAACTTTTCAGCTGCCTTCATTTTCGTTTTTACTTGAATCTGAGCTCACAGTTGGTAGATTTCTTCGGTACTGCTGAGATGTCAATCTCCTTTCCAATGGAGTTTTCCTCTTGCTTACAACAAATCTGTTCACCCCTTTGCGCATAGGCATTATTGAAGGAAAATCTTCATCTGGAATCTGACTGAGCTCAGATATATCCTTAATTTGTGCAACACGCCGGAACCACCTCTCTGCCTTTGCCTCCTCTGACATGTCCAAAGGATCTGGTTCCTTCACGGCAGACCCCTCCAAACTCTTTCCTGTCCACTCTGCTTTACCACTCTGGTTGTCAGATGCTGTACCTGGGGATGAACTCCCAGTCAAATTTGGAACATGATCTTGATTGAAACTCTGCCTTGAATTTCCACTGGTTCCTGCCCAACTCATAGAGCCAACATCATTGTTATTTGAGCTCTGTTCAGAAGACTTTGGACTCAGTCCTGGTTGAGCTCTAACATCATCAGATATCTCTGGAGCCTTCTCTGCCACCTCAGATATGGAAGAAGTACCATCAGTAGACCTATCCATTGAATCTGTTCCATCTGCGTGTGGCTTATCCTTTTTAGCAAAGTAATCTGGGGGGAAAGGGACAAACGGAACAAAGTTGGTTTTGCTAGCTTGCTCCATGGCTGCTTGTCTCTTATATGCTGGTGTTGTCAAAGAACGGTCTTTTTTCTTGCTAACAACAAATCGATTTTCTCCTTTACGCATAGGCATTATTTCAGGGAAATCCTCATCAGATATTGCACTTGTTATATCAGGGAAATCATTCAGCTCAGCAATCTTTCTAAACCACTTCTCAGATTTTTCATCTTGCTCTTTCTCCTTATCTTCTGTGATATTGGTAGAATTCTTAGAAAGTTGTGAACTGTCTCCCAAACTAGCATATCTGATATCAGTGTCTAATACCACATTTTCACTCTCCTCTGCGAGCAAGTTCTCAGATTTCGGGGCAAGTGCATCTGCAGACAATGTACTGGGAGGAATAGTACTAGTGTACCTCCCTTGCACATTTTTAAAATGTGAAGTATTGCTAGTGCCAGCAAATGAAGGTTGCCTGTCTCCGCTAGCATTTTGTTCAGCAAGGTTATTGTCATATTGAGGAAGTCCAGCTGAACGACCTAGCATGTCATCCAGATTGTCATGGGACCTGATTGGCTCTACAGCTTTAAAATCCTCAGTCCCAGGAATGTCATAATTAGACAAGTTTCTCTTATATTGAGCATTAGCCAACCTCCTCTCCATTGGAGTCTTTCTTGTGCTAACAACAAATCTATTAACTCCTTTCCTCAGCGGCATTATTTCAGGAAAATCTTCATCTGCTATCACACTGTTAATATCAGCACTGCTGTCTAGTTGAGAAACCTTGCTAAACCAACGCTGTGCCTTTTCTTCATTAGCAGCTAACCGTGCATCAACATCTGAAGTATTAGGATTGTTTCTATTTTCGTAATCTATATTTGACATGGTATTGATGGCACCCAAAGATATTTGTCCAGGTCGCTTGCAATCACACCTTAAGCAACTCATGTTCCTCCCATAGTTATAGAAATCACACCTTCATAATGGAAATTCAGTTAATTGGATGTCTATGACAGGTTACAGGGGAAAACATTTTAAAGGGAATACTTACTGAGGACATTCCCATTCACCTCCAGCTAGTTGCCTTTTTGGCCTTGCTTCCTCACATTCAAGACATTTGATGTTTCGTGCAAAATTCATGAAATTACACCTGCTCAATATTAGAGAGTAAGCAGACTTATCAGAATGGTGTACAATATTTGACGATACAAAATTAACTAAAACAATTGCTTCTCAATCTACCCTTTGTGTTCCAGCATTACACAAAGTAACACATTTGATAGTTCATTGGGACTATAGTTAAAACTGAAAGTAGTAAAACAGTACCTTGTACAAATCCAATCACCCCTCTTCATTTCAATCTGTTGTCCAGGAGGCTTTGTATGTCCAAATCTTCCAGCCATTTGACTTTGCACTGAATCAAAAGAGTTTGATCCAGGTGCACTATAACTCAGTTTGAAAAGTTCACCAAAGAGGTTTCTGACAGATGATTCAATAAGATTTCTATTATTGAGACTGTTCCCTTCTGAAGGGACATATGGATCACTTCCATAACTCAGCAAAAACTTCATTAGGTCAATCGTATTTGCTCTATCAGTATCCAACACCTGTGAGAACATATTGAACACAACTAAATCACCAACAGTTTCAATGCACTTTTCAAAATTTGAAATTAAGTGTTAATACGTGACAGAAAATATGTTCCATACAGTAGTATCATGTACGTCTCGTTTATTTTGGAATGAATTAAACGGTGATACTTGGCATAAGTTCAAGCTTGAAGTCAATCTCCACATTTCTTTTGACGCACAGGAATATGTATTTAAGAAAATGTTACACAGTCAAAATTTCCAACCACTATATTTTTTTAAATTGCTTTATGTTACTTACACTCATACATGATAGCAATCATGTTACATTTGCAACATTTCATATTGAGAAATAAGAACAAACCCAGCTCTGAACTCAAAGGCGTGTAGTAAAACAAACTAGTGGTTGAAATTTGACGATTACTAGATCAAATACTAACTACAAGCAACCAATAACATTTTCACTGTCAGCAGAAACACTTGACGCGATTATGAATGATCAAAATTTCTTACACCAAGCAGTTGCACCTTAACACGAGCAAATTAACATTCTCCATAACGAAGTAGTGAGAAACAAAAACAGAAAATAACCGAGAAGAAAGAAAAAAACTAACATTGGCGTCACCGTTTGATAGAAAGGACTTCATCTTCCTGACGGAATCATCTGCGTCGCGGAAGAGGAAGGGGGAGCCGTGCTCAACCACGGCCGCAATATCTCTCGTAGAAAGCAACCTACCACCATGCAACCCAATTCACTTCAATTGATATTAGAATTCAACAGAATCGGATAGAATTTGAGAAAAAACAAAAGAAAGGAACCTGAGAAGGTTAGGGCGGTCACGTGCGAAGGCCAAGCAAGTGGTGGCGTCGCGGAGGAAGGAGTAGGAGAGGTGTTGGGCGGCGGCGGTGAACGCATCATCAGGGAGGGAAGAGAGGTAGCCGGAGGAAGAGATGTGAGAGAGGAAAGAGGAGTACTCGGGCCAGGGAGAGGAGGAGAGAGAGGAACCTTGGGAGGCTCTGAGTTTGAGTGGGAGAGGTGAAGATGAGAAAGAGAAGGAAGAAGGAGAAGAAGAGAGGCGGAGGGAATGGGAAGAGAGGAGTAAGAGGTTGCGGTGGCGGTGGTGGTGGTTCCGGCGAAGTAGAGGGAGGGGAGTGGCGAGGAGGAAGAGGAACCTTGGGGCCACGCCACTCATTTCACAATTCAGCTAACGCAGCTGCACTTGTAATTTCCTTCCTCAACTAAATTAAAACAATGTTTAGTTTTAAGCTTATCGCTTCGCTGCCACTTGTGTTCTCCATATGGTATCAATATTTGATTTTTTTTTTCACAATAAACCTAAATTAATAAAATTTACCAATACCCTCCATAGATAAATATTATTCTAAATATTCTTCATCCCCAATTCTCATCATCTTACTCTATTTTTCTTTTAATTATTTTTATGTCATTAAAAATATCACCATTAAGTGTTTTTTTATAACAATTCTCAGAATATGAAACTATTTTAATGTATTGAGATCTTTATGTAAGTGTTTTGTCTAATGTTGATTAAAGTTATAACATTTTCTATTCTTATTTTTTATCATGTTTAGAAACATATGATAAGATATTTTCTTTAATATTTCATAGTATATATTTGTAAAGAATTTTTTTTTACCTATAAGGAGATCTCACAAGTCAGAAGATTTTTGGAAAAATATATTAAAGTTTGTTTTATGTTAACAACTTTTTTAGAAGATCAATTTATCACATATGCATAGTTCATCAATCTGATACTATCTTGTTCTTTTTCTATCAAGGAGAGTTAAAAGATATATGACCAAGACATGATAAGTTATTCTAAGTATCAAAATCTTTCTTCAAGTAGAAGGTTTGCATTAAATGTTGTATGAAGAACATTTAATGCAACCCTCAACTTTTTACGTTCAAATAACTTCTCTACATGTCATGATGACTAAAAGAAAGATTCATAATTACTATCTTCCACAACTCTATGAATACAAGCAATCTCTGGAGAAGGAAGAACCTTTAGCCCCATAAACTTTTGATGTCTTCTTTTATTGACATTATCAAGTATGGTAAGTGTTTTTTCATTGCCACGACCAAATAAGTGAGACAAATTCAACAACCATTTATAATATAAATTACATTATCTTCCAAAATCCATAATTACATAAAAAAAAATCCCCTAATATAACCCATTATCATTGGTTCTTCAGTAATGGAGATTCTGAACCTTCAAACACATAATCACTATTCTAATTAACTCATAAAAAAATGAATAACAATATTTGTTTCATCTCGTAAAACAAACACGAACTGATTTTGTTCAAATAAAACATGCAGTTATAGAAAACTCATTAAATTGACAACTTAAGAAAATTTAATCATGTGAAACATACCGGCAATTCCATAGGGGAGAGACTTAAGCTTGCAAGAGATCCTCAACACTGAGGTCAGTAAACCGAAAATTTCCAACAATATTTGCATACTGTGTACCCTTTCCACTGCCTGGGCCACCTATACCATTATCAGATCAATAACAAAGTTAGAAAAAAATCATAGTAAATTCCATTCAACACATCAAACATAAATGATAAATAAATTCACTCTTAAAAGGGAAAGGAAACATAACAACAAAATAAGCCCTGAAATTAGTGATTGCAAGTAATTTATTGTATCGTACGGTCCTCGGGCGTTGACTGGCCTCGGGCGTTGACCAAAGTCAACATGATGGGACCCCTGGAAAGCATAGCAGGTCAAAGAAGTGTCTCCTTATGCCACGGGCAGGGGTGATCGTGGAGGAGGCAGCACAGGAGCAGGGCGTGGAGGCCTCGGGCCTCGACACCTCAAACAGTAATGATAGATAAAGAAAGGTGGTTTTCAAGTCACACCCCCAGTTACCAGTAGGGAGAGACCCAACTCACGAGGGATCCGTGCATGAGGTGTAGGGACGCGACAGTACGCACCACCGTTGGAAAGCCACTAGGACAGAGACGACCCATGGGAGGGTCACGTCCCAGAGGGTGATCTGCATGCATGACACGTGAGGAAGGCAGGGAACTCCCAGGGTGGATGACTCAGAGAATGGGCGCATGAGTTGGAACCCATGCAGTCACCCCCGCGCGAGTTGCACTACGGCAGGGCAGTCTTACACACTGGACGACCCTAAGCCTGGGCGTCAGTGTCGCTAAGACGCGCCCACAGAATGCTTAAGTCACAGATAAACAGGAAGGCAATGACACCAAAGGTATATAAGGTTAACAACAAACATAGCTAAGGTACGTTTTGTCACCTTTACAGAAACACTCTACGCTTTCGTTAGTGCAAGTTACGCATTTCTGAGAGCGAACAGAGTGATAGAGATCACACAGTGATCTAAGTGTGAGAGTTTGGTGTTCATTGCCCGAGATACTAACTTGACCGTCGGAGTGAAAACGGTCACGAGGGCGCCCTTTGTTTCTCTGTTTTCAGGTGTTTCCACCAGAGGAGGAAACGTTGGAGCGAAGGGTTCTTGGGAGCGAAGTCAACAAAAATGCACAAAGACGTTAGGTCAACTGGCGGGAACATTTATAAATACTAAGAATCAATTTATGCATTATAGTTTACAAGTATTTGTATGTTATTTCTTTCCAATTTTCATTTTACAAGGTAAAAGTTTAATAACAAAAAAATAATAATGTCATTGGTCTAATTTCTTGTCAAAATGGTCACTACAAAAAATCGAATATGAAGTGGCAGTTATTAATAATTGTCACAAGTTTCCGTATAATACGATAACTTAGTAACCGTCACAATTATCCTTCAGAATGTGTCATTTTGAACTGCCACAATTCTCCTTCGAAATAAAAACCCTGCGTTTTCCTTCCCTCCATACACCATTCCTCATTATTCCCAATTTTTTTTAAAACCTCATTTGACTCTTTGAAACCGAATACAATTAATTAACTCTTCAGAAACCCTTCCATTGGATTTTGAAATCAAATGTGACTTTTCCCTCTCTATGTAAGTTCCCTTTGTTACGAAACCCTCATCACAAAACACTCTCGCTTTCACGAAACCCTCTGTCACGAAACACTCTCGCCTTCACTCATTCTCACGCGCCCTAAACCTAACCATCACTTTTATACCCTTCATTGTTCGCCATCGCTGCCTCTTCGCAAGGATTTCAAACTTCTATCTGCCATCATTTGTTATGGTTTGTGCTCTATAACCTTGTCTTCGAAATCTATTGTTGGATTTCCTTTCTCGTGTGAAATCTATTGTGGTTCTTAATTTGTGAAATCTATTAAGAACAAATATTGTGTATGCCTTTGCTACAGAGAATAGAGATGTCCTTTAAATTTAATTTGCAGTTCTGCAGAAGAGGTCCAACAGGTGGAGACTTTAGAGGGCAGAAGAAGAGGGCACCGATCGTTAACACAAGAAATGCTAAAGGTGCCCAAGGTAAGCGCCTATGGCTTTCCGTGAGAGGAATCGCTGGACGGCTGTCAGGTCGTCATGGGCGAAACCTAGATGACACCATATCAGCGTTACCTCGCTGTTGGCATGCTCCCGGCAGAGCCTGTGGAGGCTAAGATAATTAAGAAGGACTCAGGCAGGTATACCCTGGTAGATGGAAAACTGTTCAAACATGGCTACACTCATCCTATCCTCACCTGCGTGAGCGAGGATCAGTGTACGTGCATCATGGCAGGGCTCCATGAAGGCATCTGTGGAAGTCATGTCGGGGGATGAGCTCTCTCCTTAAAAGTCATTTGGGAGGGGTACTATTGGCTGACAATGAGGGAAGACTGCAGGAAGTATGCACAGCGATGCGAGCAATGCCAGAAGCATGCTGATTAGCATCACGCACCCCCAGAGGAGTTACGATCCATACACAGCTCCTGGCCTTTCCACACTTGGCGAATAGACATCTTAGGTCCGTTCCCACTAGCGATTCATCAGATGAAGTACCTGGTGGTGGCCATTGAGTACTTTACCATGTGGATAGAAGTTGAACCAGTTGCGCAGATAACTACCCACAGGGTTCAGCACTTTATGTGGAAGAACACCGTTTGCCATTTTGGCATCCCAAAACGTTTAGTATCAGACAACGAAACCCAAATTGCAAGCTAGCAGCTGTGCAAGTTATGCATAGAGCTCGACATCAAGCAGATGTTCGCTTCGGTAGAGCATCCACAAACGAACGGACAGGTCGAGTCTGCCAACAGAGTCTTGCTTAGAGGCTTGAAGAGGAGGTTGGAAAAAGCTAAGGGGACCTGGGCAGAAGAGGTGCCTCGAATCTTGTGGGCCTACCACACCACTCCACAATCTACAATGAAGGAATCGCCCTTCAGTTTGGTATATGGATCAGACGCCATGATCCCTGTAGAGATCCAGGAGAGCTCACCGCGATTCCAGAACTTTCTAATTGAAGAGTTTAACGAAGGGAGGAAGGTGAACTTAGACTTACTTGACGAGGTGTGAGAGCAAGCACGCACCAAAGCTGAAGCCTTGAAGAGGGTGGAGCAGAAACAAAGGTCCAAGCTGAGACCTCGACATATCCAAATTGTTGACTTGGTGATGTGAAAACCTCACCCCTACCAGTTGGAGAACAAGTTGTCTCCCGAGTGGACCGACCCATTCCGCGTGATAGAGGTGCTCGGAAACGGAGCGTATAGGTTCGAGACTCTAGAGGGAGGAGCCATACCCCAAACGTGGAATGGGGCCAACCTAAAGTTTTATTTCAGTTAATGTATTTTTTATCAGTCTTTATGAACAATTTGAATAATTAAGGGGACACTCTTTTTCCCTTACAGGGTTTTTTAATGAGGTCGCCCAATGAAAGCTATTTTTGAAAAGATGTTTTGCAGGATACTTCGTTAACACACAAGAAGGCGACTTGACCGGTATGTTATCCAAGTAAGCGCAAAGTGTGCATGATTGACAACTAAACGAGGTCGACGATCATACTATTCAGATGGGGAAACCTTCTCTCAGTAAGACTCTGAGTCTAGGCACGCTGAATGGGATTAAGATTATTTACCCGAAGGCAGGTAAGACCTACCTCAGTGTTAAGGAGTAGACTTGGCGTGTAAGCCAACACTCAAGTCAGATACTCCAAGTAATAAAAATCATTTAAAGAGTGGGATCGGTGTGTAAGCCAAACACCCAAGTTAGATACTCCAATCGAAAGGCTTTGATAGAGTAGACATGGCGTGTGAGCTGTCACCCAGGTCAGATATTCTAAGGGCCAAAAAGTATGAAAGGAATATCTATAAATGGATATCATATAGGATGACTTTGGCTCAGTGAGACTCTGAGCTCAGGTACCCTGAATCATAGTTAGCCATAACTAAGATTGTTTGACTTAAGCTGGGAAAGATGACCTAGCTCGATAAGATTCTGAGTCCAGGCACCCTAAGCATATACCATGAGGTTGTACGCTCCCTCCTCAGTAAGATTCTGAGTCTAGGAGGTACTAAGCCACGGTTAAACAAATAACTAAGAGCGCGTAGCTAAAGGTATAGAGAGCAACCCACCTCGGCATTGATGAAACCATCCGAGCTCGGACACCCTATGGAAAAGAACCAAGAATAACCCTGTGGGTAGCCATGCACCACGAAGGTGCTAAGAGTAGACTTGGTGTGTAAGCCAACACTCAAGTCAGATACTCCAAGAACAAAAACTATTAAAGAGTAGACTTGGCGCGTGAACCAATACCCAAGTCAGATACTGTTCTCGCCGGTTGACTCAGTCGCCGTTGACTTCAAAGGTAGATGGTGGCTCCTCCTATTTCTGGTGGTTTCTACTCTCTCCTTGGTGATTGAGAGTGGCTTCGTTGAAACAGAGGGGGCCCTACCTGTTGATTGCACTCCGACGATCAAGTCGGTACTGGGCTAAGAAACAATAAGTGTTGAAGATGGGAGCTTTGATGTATCAAATCCTCATGAAGCCTGGAGTTATGCTGCTTTCTAGGTTTGGGTTTAAGAGTAGGGTGTTTAGAATCTTTGTAAGATCAGTTCTTGAAGCCTACACAAAGCTTGATTAAAACTGTTTTAAGAAACTAAGTGTTTTTTTCCAAGCAAAAGGAAAACAATCGATTGATTTATCGAAATAATCGGTTGTTTGTCACTTAGCTGGCTGGAAGTTGTGAAACTGTTTTTTTGAATCAGTTGCGTAACTGTTTGACTCATTCAACCGATTAAATTGTGGTTTCAACCGGTTAAATGTGTGTATTCATAACAGTATTTTGAAAACTTATTTTAAACTGATTCAGTTGTTAAAATCTTCCTTAAACAATAGCTTTTCAAAGGCTATAAATATAGCTTCGTTTGCAAATCAAAAGATACGAGAAATACAACAAGTATTGATTCTGATTTGAGAAAAAGATTTGATTTTAAGAAAGGATTTTACAAAGCAAGATTGTTGTCAAGCTTTGTTGTGTGGTAACAAGTGTTGATCATAGGATCTCTGGTTCTGTAAATCTAGGTGCTTTCTATCTTGTTTAGTATCTTGTAATTGTTCATATTACATACTGTTTGTATTTGAAAAACCTGTAAAGACTATCTAGAGGTGTGGTGTGTGCAAAGGGGGTGAGTAGGCTTTGTGGGATTCAAAATCACCTCTTTGTGGTGTGGTTTGTGTAATCTGTGATTGGTTACATAGTGGAATACTCAGTGGTTTGACTGAGGACTGGATGTAGCTCAGTGATTGAGTGAACCAGTATAACTCCTGTGTGTAA
>Ga0123342_1009334_pt1 | contig 11797 bp, 12 predicted proteins | sample Turbeawhitnodule_FD_89960 | JGI IMG/M metagenome (GOLD analysis project Ga0123342, IMG submission 89960) | Root nodule microbial communities of legume samples collected from Mexico - Turtle bean Mexico white nodule | ecosystem: Host-associated > Plants > Roots > Nodule | place: Mexico: Nepantla... | reverse complement strand
GTGCCCAAAACCTAAGCATTTAAAACATTTTTGGTTTGAGGTTTTGGTGGGTGACTTAGGTGTAGAGGTTCAGGGTTTAGAAACTCTAGGATTACAAGTGGAATCTTTCACAAAATTGGAAGGAAAAGTTTTTGAAGAATTTTTATTTTTGTCCTTTCATGATGTTTTTGTAGAAGTCATCATTATAAGTAGTTTTGAAATGGGTTTTCTTTAAAAGTTGTGATTCAAGCTTGATGACTAGGTGAACCAATTTTTCCAAAGAATAATACTCATATAACTCTACCACATCTTGGATTTCTCTTCTTAAGTGATGAGGACCAAGGAGAGAGGGTGCCTACCCATGATGATGACCAAGCCCAACCCATGACCTCAGCACCCACCATACCTTAGAAGATTACTAGGAGCAGAGAACAAACTCTGGGTGCTGAGCATCAATTGGTCTCTCTTTTTTTAATTTTCGTAGAATAGGTCTATATAGCATAAATAGGAGGTGAAGATATAAGAATGGGCATATGAGAAGTCCATTAGGGTAGGAAGGAAACCCTAGCTTCTAGAATGATGCATAAGGTGCAACTTTGACTAAAGTCCACCTTAGAAACCGCACCATATTTGCGTCTTCCCCTTCTACCCTCATTCCTTGTTTTCCAAGGCTCCTCACTCTATAAATAGGAAGTCTCCCCCTTTGTAAACACAAATTGAAATTATAGTAAAGAAATTATGCACAATTTTTGTGTGAGTGGTGAGTGAGTGAGTCTCCTCCAAATTAGTCTTATCTTGGGTTCATGATGCTCTCAAGTGGCGGCCTCATCCCATTTATCTTGGTGGTTTCATCCCATCAAGTGGCGTGATACACCATTGCTTCACCATTCATAAGTTCTTCTTTCATCATCTCTTCCATTAATCCATTCCTTTTCATGTTTGTATCTTCTTTGTCCTTTAATTGTTTCCTTATGCCTATTCGGTTTTGTTCTTCTTGTTCTTATTTCCTTATTTGATTCCACCCTTTATCTTGTCATCATCATCACCATTTAGTTGTGTTTTCCTTTTGCCTTTGTGAAATGAACTTTCACATCTACTTAACCACTTGGTTAAGTTAATGTCCAGTGGAGATTTTCCTTAGGTTGTCACCTCTAATTGTCTAAAATCCAAATCTAACTAAAGTGTCACCATAAAAATGATCAATCATAAAATCAACTCACATCATGTGGTTATCAGAGCTTAGGTTCTTATGCTTAATTTGCTTGAGTTGATTTGGTACTTTACAATTTCTTTACATTTTAGCACCTTTAATTCTTGTCTTTAAATTCAAGTACCTTTACTTTCTTGTTTTTCAATTCAAGTACCTTTACATTCTTGTCTTTATTTTATTGCATTTTATTTTCCAGTCCCTTAATTCTTGCAAAAAAAATTTTCGACCATTTTTATATTCATAGCATTTTTCTTTTTGAATATGTTTCTTATTATGTCTTTTGTTGATCTTGCCTTTTACTTTGAGTGTTATGTTCATTAGTGTTCTAGGAGTCCTTGTTTTGATTCTACTTAGTTGCTTTTAATTGTTAAGTTTGCAAAGTAATTAGAAACTTGTTTTTAAGTAGATTTAAAGTTCTAAAACATGAGTTCAAGTGTTTAATTATATTGAATCCAACCAAATTTTTTGTGAAAATTGAAAGTTCTTGAAAATGTGCATGATGCAAGCTATGTTCATTATTTTCCATAAGTCACATTAGTATAAAAAAAAACAGCAAAGTTTTTTTTTTTAAAGCCAAAGTGACACAAAAACAAAAACAACAAAGAAGATTTCAAAAGCATCTTTGGTTATCACTTAGCAAGAAAATCATTTAAAAAAAATGGATTCAAATTTATTGGCAAATTGTTATCAACCTTGTGGAATTTTTTATCCTTTTGCTTTAACAAAGTTCTAAAGAAAAGTTTCATAGTTAAGAGTTTAGTAAGTTTCTTAAAGTCTTTTTGTGTGCCTTTTCTTGTTTGTCATCTTTTTTTCAAAAGTTTTGTCATAATCTCTTCATTCCAATTTGGTTTAACCTTTTTTTTGTTTAAAGCTTTTCTTGTTTGTCTTTTCTTTCTTTCCTCAAGTGTTGTGGTGAATCACCTTGAGCAAGTGTTGAGGCTTTGACCTTTTTCACTTGAGAGTTTTTCAAACCACAAGAAAGACCTTGGTTAAGGGAAGCAATTTTCTTTGAGTGGTTGAGTGTTTTTTCTTCAAATTGCCGCAAGCTTTACTTCTTCCTCACTTCTTTTCTTTAATTATTTATTACTTGTGTTTCTTGTTTGTTTTTTGATATGGCTCATATTTCAAGTGGAGAATCTTCTAAGCCCCAATCTCCCCAAAAAGCATTCCTTATGGGAGAATAGGCGGCAACCAAAAGAAATATAGCCCAAAATGATGAATAGATGAGGCAAATGGAGGAAAGACTCCAACAGCTAGAATTGGCCTATGAAAGACCCCAAAGAGGAAGACGACATCATCAAAGACATGATTCAATAAGTTATCAAAATTATGGTGGCCATGAAGAAGAGGGCGAATGGAGGATGCACCATTTTGAAGATAGGCGCCAAAATGTGGCAAAGCCTTATTTACCATATGTAAAATTGCCTAGTTTTAGTGGGGAAGGTGATCCCAATGTTTATTTAGGATGGGAGGCTAAGGTAGAACAAATCTTTAATGTGCATGAGGTCCAAGATGACCTAAAGGTTAAGTTAGCCTCCTTAGAATTTTTGGATTAGGCCATGCAATGGTGGTACAAACTTGTAATGGACTTTTGTTTAAACAAGAGGCCAGTCGTGGTCTCTTGGGAGGATTTGAAAGTATGCATGTGCGCTAGATTTGTGCCTCCACACTATAGGAAAGAGCTCTTGTTGAAGCTCTGACGACTTCAAAAAGGAACACAAAGTGTGGATGCTTATTTTAAGGAACTTGAAACAATCTTAACAAAAGTTGACATGCATGAAAGTGAGGAATCAAAGATGGCTAGATTTGTAAATGGCCTAAGAAGGAATATCCAAGATGTGGTAGAACTCTATGAGTATACCTCTTTAGAAAAGTTGGTTCACCTTGCCATCAAGGTAGAATCACAAATTTCAAAGAATACCTCTTTTCAAAAATCTCATAATGATGACTTTTACCACTCTTCTTGGAAAAACAAAAACAAAACTTCTTCAACTTTTCCCTCCAATTTTAAGGACTCCACTTACAAACCTAGAGATTCAAGACCCTCAACTTCCACTCCTAAATCCCCAACTAAAACCTCAAGTAGAAAATGCTTTAAATGTTTAGGTTTTGGCCACATTCCTTCAAATTGTCCTTCCAAACGTAATATAATGGTGCATGAAGGGGAAGTTTTAAGTGACCATAGTTCACAAAGATCTAGGTCTCCCAATCCCTCTAGATTCCCAAGTGAAGGAGAGAGTGAGAGTCCATGTGAAGGTGACTTATTTGTAGTGAGACGAATGCTAGGCCAAGTTTTGAAACCTTTTGATGAAAGTCAAAGAGAAAATATTTTCCATACTAGATGTCTCATTAATGATAAGTTATGTTCTTTAATAGTGGATGGAGGGGAATTGTGCGAATGTCGCAAGCACAAGAGTAGTAGATAAACTTGGCTTGTCAACTATCTCTCATGCCAAGCCCTTTAAGCTTCAATGGCTAAGTGAAGAAGGGGTGATCATAGTTAATAAGCAAGTCCTTATAGCCTTTTCTATTGGCAAATATAAGGATGAGGTCTTGTGTGATGTTGTACCTATAGAAGCTACTCGTATTCTTTTAGGTAGGCCATGGCAATATGATAGAAAAACTCTTCATGATGGCCTTACCAACAAAATTTCTTTTAACTTCCATGGGCAGAAGGTCACACTAAAATCTCTCTCACCAAAGGAAGTCCATGAGGACCAACTTAAAATGAAAGAAAAGAGAGAGAAAGAAAAAGAAAAAAAGAATTCAAAGAGAAGCCTTCTCATTTCCCCACAAGAGTAAACAAGGTAATGTTTTCCCAAAATAACATTTTCATAGCTTTCCTTAGGGCCCTTGAGAGTGAGTTGGCGTTAGATAGTCCTCATTGTTTGGCAAATTTGGTAAAGGAATTTGAAGATGTTTTTCAAAATCCCCCAAAAGGATTACCTCCTCTAAGGGGCATTAAGCACAAATAGATTTCATACCCAGTGCTTCTTTACCAAATAGGCCTGCATATAAGACCAATCCAACCGAAGCCAAAGAAATTCAACAAGTAGAGGAATTAATAGCTAAGGGGTGGTGCAAGATAGCATGAGTCCTTATGCTATGCCTGTGATTCTTATCCATAAAAAGGATGGGAGTTGGAGGATGTGTATGGATTGTCGCGCAATAAACAACATAACCATCAAGTATAGATATCCCATTCCTAGATTATATGACTTGTTGGATGAATTACATAGGTCTCCAATATTTACCAAAATTGATCTTAAGAGTGGTTATAACCAAATCCGGATTAAACCGAGGGATGAATGGAAAACTACCTTTAAGACCAAGTTTGGTTTATATGAGTAGTTAGTCATGCCTTTTAGCTTGAATAATGCTCCAAGTACCTTCATACGACTCATGCACCATGTTTTAAGGCCTTTCATTGACAAGTTTGTAGTGATCTATTTTGATAACATTCTTATCTATAGCTTGTCTTTAGAGGATCATGAGGAGCATGTTAGGCAAGTGTTAGAAACCCTTAGGAAGGAGAGTTTGTATGCTAATTATGCTAAGTGTATGTTTGAACTAGATCATATACACTTACTAGGGTTTGTTGTGAGTTCCAAAGGGGTGCATGTAGATAAGGAAAAGGTTGCAGCAATTCAACATTGGCCAACACCCACCAATGTTAGTGAGGTACGAAGTTTTCATGGACTTGCTAGTTTTTATAGGCGGTTTGTGAAAAACTTTAGTACCATTGCCGCACCTCTAAATGTCATAGTAAAGAAGGATGTGGTGTTTAAATGGGGACAAAACCAAATTGAAGCTTTTGAAAATTTGAAAGAAAAATTGACTAAGGCCCCCATTTTTGCCCTTCCTAACTTTGCTAAGACATTTTAAATAGAATGTGATGCCTCAAACATAGGCATTGGGGTTGTCCTCCTTCAAGAGGGCCACCCTATAGCTTATTTTAGTTAGAAAATCAAAGGGATTCATCTCAATTACTCCACCTATGATAAATAACTTTATGCTCTTGTTAAGGCCTTGCAAAATTGGCAACACTACCTTTTTCCAAAGGAGTTTGTGATACATAGTGATCATGAATCCCTTAAATATTTGAAAGGCCAAAGCAAGCTTAATAAGAGACATGCTAAGTGGGTGGAGTTCATTGAGAAATTTCCTTATGTGATCAAACATAAGCAAGGCAAAATAAATGTGGTTGCGGATGCTTTTTCAAGAAGGTATACCTTGCTAAATGTTTTGAATGTTCAATACTTAGGTTTTGATCACATAAAGGAAATCTATAAAGATGACCTTGATTTCTCTCTTATCTATCAAGAGTGCTTAAAAGGAGGGCACAAATACTTTTTCATCCGTGATGGTTTTCTTTTCAAAGGAAAAAGACTTTGTGTTCCCCATGGGTCTTTACGACAATCTCTTGTTAGGGAGGCACATGAGGGTGGTCTTATGGGACATTTTGGGGTAGCTAAAACTTTAGACATATTGCATAAGCATTTCTTTTGGCCCCACATGCGCAAATCCGTACATAGCTTCTGCGACAAATGCATATCATGTAGGAAGGCTAAATCTAAAGTGCAACCCCATGGCTTATATACCCCTCTTCCCATCCCAACTATGCCTTGGGTAGACATCTCCATGGATTTTATCTTAGGTCTTTCCAAAACATCAAAGGGTATGGATTCTATCTTTGTGGTAGTGGACCACTTTTCTAAAATGGCTCACTTTATTCCATGCCACAAAGTAGGTGATGCTTGTTTTATTGCAAATCTCTTCTTTAAGGAAGTAGTTCGTTTGCATGGGCTTTCTAGAAGTATTGTATCCAACAGAGATTCAAAGTTCTTATATCACTATTAGAGGACTTTGTGGGGAAAACTTGAAACTAAACTCTTGTTTTCTACTACATGTCATCCCCAAACTGATTGTCAAACAAAAGTGGTTAATAAAACTTTGGGTCAAATGTTAAGGTGCCTTGTTTTCGGGAACCCAAGGGCGTGGGAGAATTTACTACCTCATATTGAGATTGCTTATAATAGAGTAGTAAATTCTACTACTTCCCACACCCCGTTTGAGGTTGTCTATGGATTCAATCCCCTCATACCTCTTGACCTCCTTCCTATTCCTATACTTGATGAGGTGTTGTGCAAAGATGGTTTTGAAAAAGCTTCCTTTATTAAAGACTTGAACCACCACATCAAGCAACAAATTGAAAGGAAGGTAGGTAAGTATGTTGAGCATGCCAACAAAGGGCGTAAGGAATTGATCTTTGAACCCGGGGATTGGGTTTGGCTACACTTGAGGAAGGATATATTCCCTACTCATAGGAAGTACAAACTTATGCCACGTGGTGATGGTTCTTTTCAGGTCATCAAGAGGATTAATGACAATGCCTATGAGTTGGATCTGCCTGATACGTACTTAGGTAGTCATTCTTTTAATATCAGTGATTTGACTTCCTTCTTTGCAGGTCTTCCAAATTCGTGGACAAATTCCCTCCCACCCGGGGAGCATGATGAGGACCAAGGAGAGAGGGTGCCTACCAATGATGATGACCAAGCCCAACCCATGACATCAACACCCACCATACCTTAGAGGATTACTAGGAGCAGAGCACAGACTCTGGGTGTTGAGCATCAGTTGGTCTCTCTTTTTGTAATTTTCGTAGAATAGGTCTATATAGCATAAATAGGAAGTGGAGATATAAGAATAGGCCTAAGAGAAGTCCATTAGGGTAGGAAGGAAACCCTAACTTCTAGAATGATGCATAAGGTGTGGCTTTGACTAAAGTCCACCCTAGAAACCGCACCATATTTGCTTCTTCCGCTTCTACCCTCATTCCTTATTTTTCAAGGCTCCTCACTATATAAATAGGAGATCTCCCCCTTTGTAAACACAAGTTAAAATTATAGTAAAGAAATTTTGCACAATTTCTGTGTGAGGGGTGAGTGAGTGAGTCTCCTCCAAATTGGTCTTATCTTGGGTTCATGATGCTCTCAAGTGGCGGTCTCGTCCCACTTATCTTGGTGGTTTCATTCCATCAAGTGGCATGATACACCATTGCTTCACCATCTATAAGTTCTTCTTTCATCATCTCTTCCATTAATCCATGTTTGTATATTCTTTGTCCTTTAATTGTTTCCTTATGCCTATTCGGTTTTGTTCTTCTTGTTCTTATTTCCTTATTTGATTCCGCCCTTTATCTTGTCATCATCATCACCATTTAATTGTGTTTTCCTTTTGCCTTTGTGAAATGAACCTTCACATCTACTTAACCACTTGGTTAAGTTAATGTACATTGGGGATTTTCCTTAGGTTGTTAGCTCTAATTGTCTAAAATTCAAATCTAACTAAAGTGTCACAAAGGGTTGATAGATGGTTGTTAGCTCCATCTATCTCTTCGAGAATTTATTCTATCTCTTGTTGCTCTAGAACAAGCTCCGTTGAAACAAAGGGGCCCTACCTGTTGATTGCACTTCGACAATCAAGTCAATAAAGGGCTTACTAAAAATTAAGAAGTATTTAGTTTCAGTCTCAGAAACAACGTACTTTTACCTGGGGTCTCAAGCCCCCTTTTATAACTATTCGTGTAACAGCTTTTGTTCACAAGAATCTAGCCTCAACTGAAAGCGTACTCAACAGGAAACATATTATTTATGGGCATCTTTTTTCAAGGTGCTACAACAGAAAAGAATCTTATCTCTAAGGAGAGCATAAAATAATAACAGAATAACCACCTGCCAACATGGCACCAACTTTTGCACCAACATTAGGAGAATATTCTGCTTACGTGGGGACCCTACTCATGGTGCAACGTTATCTTTGTTATGCATGCAACTTAACCACTATGTGCCTTAGGACACACGTGCCTAAGTTAAAAGAAACATTTACTTTACCTTGGCACCATATGTACTGTATCCTCATCGTCTTTGGTAGGGGCTGGAAGGACGGTGGTTGGAGCCTTGAGTTTAAGATCCTGAGGTGCTTGAGCAGCCGCCCTCATCCTCTTGGCCCTCTCCACCAACTCTTTCTTGTCAATCCTAGCCAACATGTTATATGCAAAAGAAGATAAGAAGTAATCAGTAACAATAGTAAAGTTATTACTATCAAGAGTAGAGAATGAAGAGTATCAATATAAGCTTTTAGAGCCCCCGGGGTGAACTCTTTGCTTATGAGAAAGGCGGTGTCGAAGACCACCTCTAAGCTCGACAAGAATTGACAAACCTCGTGATCGCACTGAGGTAGATCTTCCAGGCATCGAGCACCTTGGAAGCGTGGTTCCTCGGTCCAGTACAAAGGAAACCCATCCATAAGGATTATATCCCTTTTATCGTAGCGTATCTTAAAAACTTTACCTTTAATGCCTTTGTAGGACTGTTGGAAGAGCGACAACAATGCCCTTCCAGACACCCCAATGAAGGATACCCAAAGTTGGCGGCCTAGGTGTTTGGCCTCAAGAAATACAAAAAGACTTCAACAGATGGCAAACGACCAAACTGTGTACAAAGGATGATGAAACCCCGAAAAAATGTCCAGCTATTTGGGTGTAGCTGGCCAGGGGCTACATTGATCTCAGTAAGGAACTCCTTTTCAAATTTGAATAAGGGGAAACAAAGAAAAATCCTTTTAAACACGATGGCATAGAAGTAACATAAAGGACCTTCAGGATCCGACGACTCATCACAGCAGACGGGTTCATCCTCCCTACATGGGATTCTCCTAAGAGCTCTATCGTTGCCTTTGCCGAAATTTCACTCATTCTTTTTAAAGGCCATTATACGCTCACGAGAGGTATACATGGAGGTCTCTTTGTTCAGGGGTACAAAGCTTTGTAATCCATTGCAGAGGTATATCTAAAAATGCAAACACAAGCAGAATACAAACACACATTCAAGTCAGGTAAAGCAAGTAAGTCACATGCAACGATACATTCTAAATTCAAGCAAAGCAATTAACAAATATAGCAATCATCATGGGCAGAAAAGAGTAAATCGAGAGGAACCCCAACTCAGGCGATATGATCATCGTAACCACTAATGCTTTAATCAAGTAGTGATGCAAGTGTAAAATGATGAGTTGTTGAAAGGAAATACCTTTTTGCAATAAATAGACAAAGACGATGAAGGTTTCTAGGTTCTCGAGGGAGTGTGCATAGGAGGTTTGAAGAGCACGAGGGTTTTGCAAGAGTTATAGATATTAAACAGTGAATAGTAGTGAGTTTTAGAACGTTGGCTTATACGAGTATGGGAATGTCAAGCGGCAACGCTTTCCTGCCGTTGATGAGAGCGCCATGTGTATGTTCAAGAATGAATGTGGTGAGATGTCACCTCAAGAACGCTTTGTTCACCGCGCCACACCTACCCACTGAGAAACTGCCACGTAACCCGCCAGAGCACCCGAAAAGCCTCTTAGCCAAGCTCAGCTCGAGCTTAAGGGGCTTATGTACTGGACAGGAATGCTCAGGAGCTTGGTGCACGGTGTGGGTAGGTCAGCTCGGCTGTTGGGCCTATAAAGTGGGCCATGTGTTTGCCCCAGCTATGTTAGTAAGCCCATTGAAATATAATTAAAATAATGTTTTTATACACTAATATAAGGTTATTAGTAAAGGGTATTTTTGAACCTAGGAGTACGTGTAGTACATGTGGTGGTTAAGTCACGTAAATATCTTTTAACCTAAGTGAGTGTGTTTTAGGTCACGCAGTGGTTAAGTTGCATGTATAGCGAGAGATAACATTGCACCATGACTAAGGGTTCCCATGTAGACATAATTTTTCCCTAGTGTTAGCGCCTAAGATGGTGCTATGTTGGCAGGTGGTTGTTCTGTTATTATTTTATGCTCTCATTAGAGATAAGATTATTTTCTTTTGTAGCACCTCGAGAGAAGGCGCCCATAAATAGAATGTTTTCCTGTTACGTATGTTTTTAGTTGAGATTAGATTCTCATGAGAGAAAGTTGTTACAAGAGATAAGCTATAAAAGGAGCTTGAGACCCCAGGTAAAGGTACGTTGTTTCTGAGACTGAAACTGAATACACTCTTTAATTTTAGTAGGCTCTTACTGGCTTGATCGTCACAGTGTGATCAACAAGTAGGGCCATCTCTGTTTCAAACGGAGCCACGTTCCAGTACAACAAGACGTAGAACAGATTCCAGAATAGACAGACCGGAGCTAGAGCTTGTCATCAGAGTCAACCAGCGAGAAAGTCAATCGACGAGAACAATAACCATGGAGTTACTTTTGATGAGAGCAAGAATTAGGAAGAACCTAGGTTAACCGTGGTGAGGTTCCAAAGTGGCCTAAACCTAGAGATTAGGGATAAGGTTGAACTTTTACCTCATAATGATTTAAATGGCTTAGTTCAACTATGTTTTAGGGTAGAGGAACAAATTACACGAAGGTCTACCAGTAGGAAAGACTACCACAACACATCTTATTCCAAAAAGGAATCTAAGAAGAAGGTTTATCCCTCCAAATCCAAAGATGAAGGGTCACAAGAAAAGAGAGGGAGAGGGAAAAAGAAAAAGGAAAATATAATTATAGAAAACATCTAAAGAAACTAAAACGAGAAATTTCCAATGTTTCAAATGTCCCGAGAAAGGGCACTATTATTCTGAGTGTCCTCATAAAAGAACAATGATTTTAAATGATCAAAACATAAGAAGCAAGGATAGTTCATCTTCTTCTTACGAAGAAGAAGTTTTAGATTCTGAAGAAGAAATCCTTTCCTGTGAAAGAGAGTTATTATTAGTGAGAAGGCTTCTTAGAAATCAAGCAATGACACTATTACAATCACAACATGAGAACCTTTTCCACACACGATGTAAAATATTTAAAAATGTTTGTTTTGTTATTGTGGATATTGGTTCTAGTTTTAATTCTTGTAATACTAGGTTGGTGGAAAAGTTAGCCTTGACTACTAAACCCCATCCAAATCCTTACAAACTTGAATGGATTAAAGATGATGGTGGTATAGTAGTCAAAGAATCGAACAAGTAAGTGTACCTACTTCCATAGGCAATTATGATAAAAATGTTCTATGCGATGTTGTTCCTATGAAAATTGGGCACATTATACTTGGAAGGTCATGGAAGTATGATCACAAAACCATACATGATGGCTACACCAACAAAATAACTTTCACCCACCAAGGAAGAAAAATAATTTTAATTCCTCTCACACCTCAACAAGTAAGAGATGATGAAATAAAATTAAAAGTAAAAATTGAAAAGGAGAAAAAGATTGAAAAAGATTGAAAAAGGGAAAGAAACAATAAAAGAAGAGACCAAAAAAACCTCTAAGTGTTAGAAAAGATGGCTTTAAACTAGAGGGGGGAGGGGTGAATTGTTTAAAAGAGTTTTCGTAAACTTTTCAAAGCTAGAATGAATTTATCTTAGAAATCAATTGATTCAGCAATTCAGTTAGCCAAAACAGCAAGCAAAAGCTGTAATACCAGAAAAATAATCGGTTATTTTAGTGAAACAATCGGTTGTTTATACCAGCAAACAACAAATAAACTGAATTTAAAGAGATAGAGATAGAGAGATTGTACACAGTTGTTTATACTGGTTCACTCCAAACCAGAGCTACATCTAGTCTTCTCAGAAACCC
>Ga0123342_1009333_pt1 | contig 11798 bp, 5 predicted proteins | sample Turbeawhitnodule_FD_89960 | JGI IMG/M metagenome (GOLD analysis project Ga0123342, IMG submission 89960) | Root nodule microbial communities of legume samples collected from Mexico - Turtle bean Mexico white nodule | ecosystem: Host-associated > Plants > Roots > Nodule | place: Mexico: Nepantla... | reverse complement strand
TTCTAAATACTCACCAAATCAGGACTCATCTATAGCCATCCACTCATTTTCATCTCATCAAAATTCTCACTAATTAAATTTATTTTTACCCATTAAAATTTTATTATTTATATATTTTTTTTTTCTTTTTTTTTTTTTATTCATTTTTATATTTTTTTTTTTTTTTTTTTTTTTACTTTAGTTATAGAATAAAATAAAATGAAAGTGTGTTGATGTGATCCAGTGTTTAGTCATAAACTAAACAATTAGGAAAGGCTTAGATGGGAAACAATAAGTACAGATTCTAAAATAGGTTAAAGTTTATGAAAAGTTATAAAATGAGGAGAAATGGTGTGGTGAAATAAAAAGTGGAGTCGAGGAAAAGTTGTGATATTGCATAAATTTGAAGCAATAAAAAAAAAGTGTATTGTTAATATTTCTGTTTTAAGAAGGAGGAAGTATGGAAGAAGAAGGGGAGATTGGAAGATGGTGGGATAAGATGAGGGTTAGGTGCAGCCTAGTAGCAGAGGATTGCAGCCTCATTTGTTGCATCTTGTGAAAGTTATAAGCATATATGGAAACCATGATATTAGCAATGGTAGACAGCTTCTCTCACCGAAAGGTAAAAAGAAATCACATGCTTCCCATACCATTTTTTTCCAAAAGAAAAGGAGTTTCAAGCACCCATTTCCTTATTTGTTAGCAAGACTTTCGTGACAGCATCATGTTTCACTCAGATATGGCTATTGTTCCTCATTTGTAGACCTCATTTCATGTTTAATTAGCAAAATGCAATCCATGGTCCCATCCCACATAACAAAAATTAATTTTAATTAATGCTCTTTTTCACCTTCTTCCACATATTCTTAGTCAATTAGGCACCTCATCAAATTAAACAAAGAGGACTCAACAATGGAGGTAAAGTAAAGTTATTCCTATATTTAACGTCAGAGATAAAGGCTTGTGAGATCTAAGGTTTTCTTTTACAACATCCAGAACTTTGTGTATGACCTTATTTCTTTGTTTAGATGTTTTTTTTTTTCTAATAATGAAACCAGAAGCATAGAGAAAAATAGGTCAGAGTGTTGTTCAAATAACATTGACCCCATGTTTCATATTTTCTCAGAGTTGCCAAAATATCCCTTGTCTGGTATGAAGTTTAGATGCCCTTTAATTTCTCTGAATCATTAATGAAAAAAAAAATGATTAAAACGCTAGGTGTAGTAGTAGCCGTGGTTTGTTTCCATGAATTTGATTGATTTAGTGATAATTAATAATTCAGCTATGATTTTGCAGAAGAATACATAGAGTAGGGCGATAAAGGTTTGTGACCACAACATCAAAGATTTTTATGTGTCCATTAACTTGTACACTTGGACACTCTAGTCACATCAAAATTTTCTATGCGTCAATTATTGACACTTGAGCTGATATATGCTAATTAACACCACTCTCCACAGTAAATCAGTTTTCCCTTTTAGTGGACATCTATGTATTATTTTGCTGAAGAATCAGAAATCTCGTAAGTGGAAAAAGAAACCACATAAAATAAGCTTAAGAGTTAATCAAAATGCACCTTCATGCAGACCAAAACTAATAAAATTGTGAAACCTTTGAATATAACTGCTATTGAATTATTATTATTATTGGACGACTGAAGTTAACATTAATTTGAAGTTTCTACTAGAGAAAGAGCAACATGCACTAAGCATAGTATTACTTGAAATAATTAAACCATTCATAAACTTTCCAAGTTACAAGTTGGAGGAGATCCCAGCTGCTTCTGAGAAACCTCAACCCATGTGTAATGGATTAAACCCTAGTCAGATCTCAAAAGAGTTTCCTTTCTCTTCTTTCTTCTGACTAATCATATATGATTTTGAATGTCACTTCCCAAACTTATAGGGATTGGTGATTTCCATGTGAATTAGAAGATTGGAGATAACTCCATCATCTCCTCCACTTGACCAACGCTTTCATCTAAGAGCCACTTCTCAAGAAATGACAATGGAGGAGCAGTGTTGTTCTCAGATTTTTGCCTAATCCTCTCTTCACAAAAGACTTCATGAGAAGATTCAGCAGCAGCTTCAGGACTCTTGTCAGGCATGGAATCGCACGTGGACTTGTCCCAAGCAGCATTGTTTAGGTTCTCAAAGGACAAAATAGAATCAAACTCTTCATGAGAAACTATATCTACGACACCCTCTTGCTCATCTTTGTTTCTTTTGCGGTGATGATGAAGGTTCAAAGCAGGCAGCGATGCACACTTGAGCAGCTTATTAGTGTTTTCAAAGTTGTTGTTGTTGTTGTTATCATCATCAATGCTTTGGAGCTCTTCATCTTGGGATCTCTTGAGTGCCTTTGGGGAAGATCTCATCCAACCTTCCAAGAGTCTTGAGATGTTCTCAGTGCTTGAGGCATATGTGGAGGACTGAGACTGACTAAGCCTACCGGACGAGACATGCTCACTGTTGCTGCTCATGTCTAAACTTCTTCTGTCGTTAAAGCTCTTTGGTAGATACTGTCCACTCATTGTTGAGTCTGATGCTGAGTGAGGATCTAAGGCAGCTTGAAATTTCTTAAGCTTCTTCTTTAGATGGGTGTTCCAATAATTCTTTATATCATTATCTGTTCTTTGTGGAAGATAGGAAGCTATGGCTGCCCATCTGCTCAACAATTAACAACTTCACAAATTCAGGCATATCATATATATATATATATATATATATATATATATATATATATCTATAAATATATGCTAAAATCATAAATAAATAACATCTGATTTTTTATGTGTAGTTCTTCATGGTATATTGATTCTCCTTTTTTTGTAGAAAAGGGAAAATTGTGATATTTGACCGAGAATTACTTGTTACCCAGAAGAGCTTGCAAATGAATTATCATTCCTTCCTCATGGGGAGTGAAGTTCCCTCTCTTGATTCCTGGCCTGAGGTAATTTGTCCATCTAAGCCTGCAACTTTTGCTGCACCTTGACAACCCTTTTCAAGAAAGATTTGAACTATATATGATCAGTTTGATTCAGAATTGTTACAGATAGATTCCATAGTAAAAAAAGTATGTATACATGGATAGATAGATCAAGAAGAAAGCCACTTTGATAATAGCACAGCTTACTGACCAAACAGGAAAAGGATTTGAACATATATATAATATTAGGAGATGTATAGATATATAATTACCAGTATTAGTAGGCACTGATCTCCAATTTCCTGGACCATGTTCTTGGATGTATGTGACAAGGATGATATCCTCCTCAGGTGTCCATGGACCTTTCTTGATGCCAACTTTGTCACAGCAAGGAGGCCTCCCCATGGGTTCCTTTCGCTCAATCCACCTTCTTTCTTTCTCCCCCAAAACTCACTACTCACTGATCTCCTTTTCTAGCTAGGCCAAACTTCCCAAGAGAGCTTGCAAATAGTACCAATGCATGTGAGTGCTTTATATACTCCATGACTTTGATGAAAGGAAAACTTAAGAGTTTTACCATCCTTCATCTACCAAGCTAAGTCACCTAACTCTTTTACTACCTTTATAATTATGCAGTCAATGTGGAAACCAAAGTCAGCGAGCGAGGAGTTTCACCATTTTCTCTCTTTTCCTTTCTTTTCTTGGTCACGTGGCACCTTCACACCACAACTTAATCTAATTTAATACTTCTTACCCTTCTCTTTTATTTCCCTTCAAGCTCTTTGCTTCAGATCCTTTAGGTCGTTAGCACACTAAACAATCACCATTTTTCCTTTTACACATATTAGTTTTGTCCACATCCAATAAATTGAGGTTCCAAGAGTTAGTCTACATTTTACTTCTAATCTATTCTTTTGATTTATTAAAATTGAAGTCCCCTAACCAAACATAAAATTCAAAGCAAACTTAATTGTGGCATTCATTATTTTCCAACGAATACTTCCATTTTTATTTTTTATTTTATTTTATTTCAGATTTTCACTACCCTCTGCAAAATTGAATGTATGGTACTGCCAAAATTTAGCAGACAGCTAACAATAAATGAAATTTTCACAGAGAAGAGCAGAAAATGCCGTAAGGATTCCCAGAGGGGTTAGAGATTTTGGTAAGGTTGTTGCTGGCTTTTGGGGAATGTTTAGAGAATCTGGAACAAATGAATAATGATTTGTGGTTACTTGTCTGTTATTGTGCAGGATAAATATTTAAGTTGTACTTGTTAGCTTGTAAAGATGTTCAATTCAACTCTGAATCGATTATCATATTCATATTATATAAATATATCAAATTGTTACATACATATCAAGGTCATGTGACATGGAACTATGTTATGGTTCCATAAGGAGTAATGCTTTCACTTTTCAGTGGTGTCAAATTTCAGCCTCTTCTGTTATCTTTTTGGCTTTTTTGGACTGATGGGACTACTTAGAACTATAGAATGCAAAATAATCAAAAAGGTAGATTGAAAAGTGGTTATTGGTAATAGAAAAAAAACGGTTCAATTTTCTTTGAATAAATAATAGCTGCTTCATGATTATTTCATTAGAATTCACTTTCTTTTTCATCTTCTAATATGAGAGAGAGAGAGAGAGTGTGTGTGCTTGCTTCTTTATGAGGAGCAGCGAGAAGTTCCTCTTAACCATGTGTCCAAGCTGTGCCATGTACTGAAGTAGTGTGTTAGTACTTAGGTTCTGTCACTTTCCATTGATCTTAATTACTCCCTCTTCTGTGAAAAAGGATAACGATCTCCTATGCAACTACTCTAAGGGTGAGTTTGATGAACATTCTGCTAAAACAACACTTCAACATAAATTGTATTGTACATATATATTGTGTATATAGTACAACATAGAGAGAGATTCAAAGTAAAAACATAGGATAAGACAAATAATATAAATTAGTGTTGTAAACAAATTTATAGGAATAACACATTCGCATCATAAAGGGTTTAGTCATAGCATTTTTTTACTATTTGGTAGAGAATGCAAAAATACAACAAATTTTTAGTTGATAAGAATTTGGAAGTGATTAAGCATTTTACGAGTTTTATCTTTTCTTTTGATGGGTTTGAATTTTTTTAGGTAATTTTCTTCACTATCAATAACTCCCTTTAAAAAATTTTGCTGACAACTATAAACGAATTGGGTATAGCAGCAATTGTGTTTGCAGGAACAATACTTGCTGCTAGATGGAAAAGAATTATATATATATATATATATATAATGTAACACATCAATGTTTCGCTATATGGGTGAAATAAACTTCTTCAATATGCTTTCGTTTTTACTTATGATCTGTTACAACTTTCAGTCATTTCACTTCTTTCATTCACAATAAGTAGAGTCTGAAGGTAGGTTTTATGCCATTGACACACTAGAGAGAAAGATGTTTTATAATGTTGGAAATAAATAAAATGATCCAAAAAGAGAGAAAGGATTTGAAGAAGAAAAAGGGGACGTGAAAGAATGGTAGGAAAGAAAAAAAAGGTTTAGATAATTTAAAAATTGAGGTAATAGTGTAGTGGTAATAGTAGTGTTTAGGATAATGAAAAGCGAAATGGTTCATTAATTAGGAAATGAAGAGACTAACCAAGTATTTTGGAATGGTTGAAATCCTTTAATATTTGAAGAAATGATCATAAAACAAAAACCGGTGGTCGGTCCTTGGAGTAAAAGGCATTAAAGAGGAGGCTTGAAGGGTTCCATCCTCTTCCATGGATGAGTTTGAATGTGTTCATCAAAGTCATCAAACACGTACCCCACAAAGAATTGACCTTCCTCTTATTATCTACTACACATACTTGTACATAACCCATTTTTCCCATCCTCCTACACGTATTTCACTTTCTATCCAATTGCCACTCTATACTTTCATGTACTTTCAAACCCTTTTAATCTTTACAAATATTTATGTCTCATTAAAAAAATTAAATAATAAAATTTTCCTTTCCACTTTTTTACCAATCTTAAACATAAACTTTAAGTTTAACTCAACTTTATAAATAATTTATAAGGTAAGATTTAACCTACTTATCTATTATTAACTGATATTATCTCTAGTCAATGTGAAATCTTCAACACACATTTGTAAACTAGTCAACTCGTACACGAGACTATATATCTATGGGTAATCTACTCAATAGCAAGTGATAAGATAAGATCAACAAACTATATAGATTCTAAATGGTTATGATATCATCTTAAAGATTTATAAGATAAGATTTACACTCACTTATTTATTCCGAGTTTTTTTTATCAAAATATGTTTTTCTTTTCTAATTTGTTTTGACATGTTATATCGTTAAAAGAAAATCATGAAATAAAAACCAATTTTTAGAGACCAAAATAATTAGTTGCAATAGTAACTAAATTAGAGACCAGTTTAGAAATAAAAAAAAAATTGTTTCTAAATTAGTTTCTATTATTGTTAAATAGTTTCTAAATTGGTATCTAACTAGCAACCAAGATTTTAACTACCAATTATTTAGTTTCTAAATTTGGTAGAAAAAACTTTGGTTGCTAATTAGATACCAATTTAGAAACTATTTAACCATAATAGAAACCAATTTTTTTTTTTTAGTTTCTAAAATGGTCTCTAATTTAGTTACTATTACAACTAATTATTTTGGTATTTAAAAATTGATTTATATTTCACTATTTTCTTGTAGTGTATATTTGAATTGTGTGAAAGGTGATGTACCTATAAAAATATTTCTAATTATTAAGTTGGGATTTTGGAACACTAAAGATATTACTAATTAACATTATCTACTTTAGTCTTAAGTCTTAATGTATTTATAGTCTCTTAGGTAAATGTACTTGATTAAGTATCTTAATAGTCTTGTCATGTGATTAATACTTTTAAGTAAGATATTACTTATTAATTATAATCATATTAACTAGCAAAAATTAGTGTCTATCATTATCTGTTTGTAAGTAAATTAAGAAATTATAATTTATGATTGTGATGGGTTTACACCTATCCTATTTTATAAAAAAAAATTATTTAGTGTATTAGTTAAATATTATTTTGTTTATCAACATTTCTTATCCTAAAAAGCTAGGTTATAAAATAGTAAGACACGATGGTTGCTGTATTTTTTTTTCTCCCTCTCTCTCACCACTTTCATTTTTATGGTTGCAAAAACATAGTATTAAAAATATCTAAACATAATTTTAATGCATGTCCCCTTTTCATTTATGTCTATCAATGAATTTTGGGTCCATTTATGCCTGGGTAATACTAAATTTTATAAGTGGTTATATATATATATATATATATATATTTTTTTAACTAGTAAAGAATTAAAGTTGTGAAAGATTAATTTTTAATTAATCTGTATAAAGGAACAAATAAGGTACAAAATAAAAAATATCATAACCAATAGACCTCAATCCATATGAAGGCCAACCAAAAAAGATATAACGTGTGTCATAGTTTTAGTTTTAGCCAATTTGCTTCTACATTTTGTACGTGTCACCCCATTAGCATCTCAGGCTTTCCACAAAAAACCACACCAACATTCACATGACTTGCATATTGTCAACAAAGAAAGAAAATTAATATTATGCCATATTCATTAAATAATAATTAAGAAAATATATAATTGCTTATATTTTGCAGATATTTTATTTAAATTAATATATTGACCATTTTTTGTAACCACCATTGTTATATGAACATAGTTTAAGTAGATTAAATAAAACTTAAAATTGCATATTGTGTGGATATTTGATTGATCTATCAGCCAACTGCAAAACCATTCTTGTTGGTCTCACTTCTACATCTCCAATTTTCTTCAGCATGATAAAGGCATCTAATACTAGTTCCAAGATCCAATAATGCCTTTTCAACTGTGAGATTTCCTATGGTAACTGGAAAAGTGAAACTCTCAGGATCTCTAGATTTCTGTGGTAATGATTTTTGAATTATAGCACTACATCCAACTTCCAATTCAACTATTTCTTGGTCATTGAACTTCTTTTCTTTGTCAATAATTCTTTTATGAATTTAGCATATATGTAGGCATCTGCTCTAAAGTTCCAGTAAACAGAATGTTAATTTGCAATCTTTTAAGAATATCCATAAATCTTGTAAACTGTCTTTCTTTGCATTTCTTTGTAGGAGCATGTGGATAAGGTACATCTTTTATAGGAACACTCCTCTCTTGTTTTTCACTTTTTTTTATTTTATTTTCTATTTTCTCTCCAATATCTACAATATCTTCCTTATTCCTTATTTCTCCTCACTCACACTCAATTTTTTCTTTTTCAATCTCTTTCTTTTTTAAAATCTCATCCTAAACAGCTAAATTATCTTTAATTCATTTTCCTATAACTTTCCTGCTTCTGATAGTGATAGACTTGCAATGCTCCTTTGGATTGGTTTGTGCATTGACTGAAAATTGACTTCCTTGATTACCAGCTAACTATTTAGCCTGCTGCCCCACCTGTGTCTCTAAATTCCTTATTGATGCTTCAGTATTTTTTAGACTTGCATGAACTTCTCAAAAGTATCCTCCAATTTTGATGTTCTCTCATGAATGGAATTATAATGTGGTTGTTGCTGATAAGGAGTTTGCCTATTAGATGATCCTGCTTCTTGCTTCCATCCAAAACCTTGATTTGGATTATTCCTCCACCCTTGAGCCATGTTATTTGGATAGTTAGATGAAAATTCACCTTGCCTTCCTTGATTATTCATATATTGACCTCTTCCTCTGATGGATTTTGATAAGAGCATTGGCCATTAAGATGATCACCCCTACAAAAATCAAACTTCAAAGCTTGATTTTAAATTGAAGGAGAATTTACTACTTGTAATTGTTGAGGTATTTTTGACATTTCCTTGGTTAATGCCTCAATTCGCCGAGTCAGGATTTATTTTGTGCTAAAATTGCATCTAAAGTACTAAGATCCAACACTCCTTTCTTTTGCATTGTATGTTTATCGTGTTGAGCTTGGTAATCTGTTGAGGCTAAGGCATCAATGATTCTTGTAGCTTGCTCTGCATCAACAGTCATCATTGTACCTCCTATTGCAGCATCCAAGATCATTTTAGTATCAGGCTTCAAACCATTGTGGAATATGTTCAAATGAGCAATATCTTCAAAGCCATGATTAGGAAACCTTCTTAACATCACTTTAAAACGTTCTCAAGCTTCACAAAAAGTTTCATCTGGCCCTTGCCTGAATGTGGAGATATCAGAATTAGCCTTGATATATCGAGAAAATGGGAAGAATCTATGTAGGAATTTCTCTTTTACATCATTCCAGCTACTTATACTCTGGTTTGGATGCGAATTTAACCATTCTTTTGCCTTGCCTGCAAGTGAGAAAGGAAATAGACGCAAATAAACATATTCAATATCATTTCCCTCGAAGCCCATGGTCCCAACCAACTCATAGAATGTGGATAGATGAGTATAAGGGTCTTCATGATCCATTCCATTGAATTGATGAGTACTAATTAAGCTAAGAAAAGCTGGCTTCATTTCTAATGATTTGTTGGTAAAAGGTACGACTATGCTGGAGAAATGCCTCGGTCCTTGTTGCATGGCATAGTCTCCCAATGTCCTTCTAGGTGGATTTTGTCTATTATGAGCCATTTATAACTTTGTTTGATTGTGTGAGTTGAGAGTGTTGGAAGATTCTCCTTTTGCTTGTCCTTGCTTCTTTTCTTTTGTCTTCTTGCTCTGATTTCTTCTAGTTGTCTTCTCAATTTCTTGGTCAAATTCCAATTGATCTTCAGGATTCTGTCCTCGTAATAGTATATATCTAAGACAACTCAAACAAGGATTAGATCAGGATAAAAGAATAAGATATAAACAATTATCTATTCACAAAGAAAGCAAACTATTCACAATACTCAAGAAGTTATACTTCAGAAATTTTTAAAAGAAATTGTTCCCTGGCAACGACCCCAAAAACTTGTTGATTTATCTCGACAAGTACCGAATCAACTGTAATATAGTACTATTTAAAGTACGAATGTCGAAACCACAGGGAACAATTCTAATTAAAATGTTCTGTTATAAAACTGATAAGTATAGAAAACAACTTTGAGAACTTTTTCATAACCAAATTAACACTTTTACCAGAAATAACTCAAAGTTTAAGATGTGATTCAACAAGTAACGAAACTAACTTATCAAATATAGATAAAAAATACTTGGGATTTAATTGCGTCTATCTTAATCATTTCTATTTTAGAATAATACAATATATAATACTCAAAACTACTTATTCTTGATGCTTGTCATTCACCTTGATTCCTTACAGATGCAATTCATAAGATGATTTCTCAAACACTGATTCCTCAGGTATCTAACGAATCATCCAACTTTATGAATAAAATTATGCTGCAATTAATAACCTGGAGTCTAATCCTATCAATACAAGTTATCAAGTATTTTCATCTATTTCAAATCCCTAAATATACTTTCTAGTTAAATTTAAGGATCAAAATCAAGACTCAATTGATTAGTTAGAATCAAGCAATAAGCATGAAACGAAAATACCAAGAACAAGTAGAAAAGAAAATATTATATATATATATATATATATCACTAAGAATACATTAGAAAGCACTTAGCCACTCATGATAGCTCCTCCAATCTTCATTCTTGATCTGATTTGCATAAGAAGGGATGATCTAAGTAGATTCTTCTCCTGAGAACAAAGTTTTCTTCTTCTTCTCTCACTAATTTCTATCTAAAATCCTCCTATTCTTTTCCACTGCCCCTGTTTTAACTTTGTTCCAGAGTTTTTTTAATGAAGTTTAGCTTAAGCGAGCCAATTCAGCTTAAGCTAGATCATTCGGTGTTGTTTTAGCTTAGGCAAACAATTCTAGCCTGAGCTAGATTAGTACTGCACCATTAATTTAATCTGGATAATTTTAGCCTGAGCTAAATCTTCTAGCTTGAGCGAGATGCTTCCTTTATACTTTCCTTCTTTACTCCTTCTTGTGATCCAATTAAGTCTTTGCTTTCTTTCTTTTAATGTTTCATATTCATCTGAAATTTACACAAGAATTGAGATTAAATTTCTTCATTTGTTTCCTGGTTCAAAATATATAACCGGATTCAATAATTCTCATATTAGGGTATTTTTCTGACATTAAGCAACAATTAAGTTCCAAAGTGTTCAATTTTCTCAATTATAAATACTAGACATTGGCACTTATCATAAGTTTACAAATATTTATGAAGTACATATAAACTTATTCTTTTAAATAATTAAAATTCATTTTCTTTTATTAGACTAAACTTTAAGGTTCTATTGAAAACTCAAGTGAAACAAGCATTTCAATCAATATTTGGGAAATAGAATATGGGAGAGTATGTTGTTATTGAAAGATTATGACACCATCAACATTGAAAAAAAAAAGGAAGAAATTGCTGCTATAAGAAAATAACATGCAAGTGAAGTGAATGGCATGGCGAAGAAAATTGAAGATCTAGAGGCAATGGTAAAATTTGTGGTAAAGCAGCAAAATCCAGATTTAGAGGAGGATGACATAAATAATATGATGACACGTGCTTTAACTAAAGAGAGTTGTGGAGCGAAGTTACATTCATCTGCATCCACCTACGATCCTCATTATGAGCAGGTATATATAACTAAAAATTGTTTACTGGATTTTAAGAAATATTTTCAAGTTACACATGAAATTGCTTTTATTTGTAATGTTGGAAAAGTATTTGTAAAAGATATTGTTTCATTCTTAGGTTTCTTTCTTCTTTTTTTTTTTTTTTTTTTTTGATCATGGAGATTTAAATACAAAAATAATCATATTTGCATTTCAATAATTTTAATAAGTTTAATGATATGGTT
>Ga0123342_1009332_pt1 | contig 11799 bp, 6 predicted proteins | sample Turbeawhitnodule_FD_89960 | JGI IMG/M metagenome (GOLD analysis project Ga0123342, IMG submission 89960) | Root nodule microbial communities of legume samples collected from Mexico - Turtle bean Mexico white nodule | ecosystem: Host-associated > Plants > Roots > Nodule | place: Mexico: Nepantla... | reverse complement strand
GTTGTGTGTGAAGTGACATTAACTTATCACATATATACATCATCATAATTTATTTTTTGGTTACATTTGCAGTATCAAATTTTGAAGAATCAGACACCGGAAACTATTCATTATAATAATATTTATAATAATATTAGTAATAATATTTATAATAATATTAGTAATAATATTAATAATAATATTAGTAATAATATTTATAATAATAATATTAATAATAATGTTAATATAATATTAATATGTATAAATTATGTTAATAATAATAAGTAAAATAAATATGATAATATGACCAAAGAACTTTTCTGGTCTAGTGGTTAACCCTTCCCTCCTTACTGGAAGGACTTGGGTTTGAATCCTGGTTGATGCTCTTTCTTTGCAATATTAATTGTAGGTAGGTGCTTGGCTTTTTATTATGGTATTTAATGGAGCTTATGAAAGTCTTTTCAAGTTGTATTTAATTATATTAAGTTAAGATGTAATTAAATTTCAAGTTACTTATAAATTTAAGTGCATTTATTTATTTACATTAATATCCAGATTTTATTATAAGTAAGAGACAGAAAAATAAATATATACTGTTCATAATTATATATATATATTATTTTAATATTAAAAATATTTTGAACTAATTTGTAGTAATTATTAGGATAAATAAATCTTATCATATTAGAAAATTATTTTATTATATTTAATATTTATTCATTTGAATCTCTAACTCAAATATTTATTATTATTATTATTGCCTCGTAACTAAGTAAGGATAGATATAAAATAATTAAATAAAATGAAGTTAAGATTATTTTACTTGAATAAAATTAAAATATATATATATATAGGAATACCTCTTATTAAATACATATAATTATATATATAAAATAAACAAATAAGTATAAAGTGATAGATATTTTTATTTTTACTTTAACGATTGTAATCACACTAAAACTAGTAATGTTTTGAGAAATTTTCTGTAATTTTTTTTAGTTATAATTACATGCATAGACAGGGTTATCTCTTTGTATACAAGAAATGAAATTGCTTTTGTTTTAAATTTATTTTCTTATATCAATTAAATAATTATTGAATAATGTTTGATCTATATAATATAGTACCGATAGTTTAAAATAATAAAATATTTAAATAATTTGATAATAACGTGATTTAAAAATTATAATTTTGAAATGAAATGCATAACTTTTCCTATAACAAACCAGACATGATGGAGTTGAAAAACAATCATTCTGTCTAAAATCGATTTTGTATTGGATTAAATTGTTGAATATATGTCTCTAATTATCACATTAACTATAGACGTTAACAGATGGAAAAAAACATCATGATCTCTCTAAATTTCATTTCAATGATCTATCAAATTATCATATTATTAAAATGTAAAGTGACAACTGATTTTGTGTTTAACAACTACTTTATGTTACAAATCTTGACGGATTACTTTTAGTAAGAATTATTGTTTCAAATCACTCACTTTTTTCACAAAATTTAAATAAAAAACATTAGTTTGTACTGCATTTAATTTTGGAATGATTTTCTTTTTATGTTTTATAACAAGTGGAACACTTGTCTTAACTACTCTTGAAAAATTAAGTTTAGGGTTTTTCACATTTTTTAGGAAGAAAATACATGTATTGACAAACATGTTAACTTAATTTTATTCATAGAGAGTAATTCCATTGGTATAATAAGTTTACATCTAGTTTTTTTTCTTATAGTTCCTTTCTAATAGATATAGATTACCAATATATCGTTTTTGTTAATACTCCTCCATATTTTCTTGTATTTTTATTTTTATTTTTTTTAATAATACTTTTTTCATGTGATGACAGATGATTGTTGTTACTTGAGAAGTCAGCTGATAAAAATATTAGTTTATGTTATTTAATAATAATAATTTTTGTTATACACCGTATTAGTTTCTGTTATTTAATAATAACATTTTTTATGGGTCTATTGAGTTCTTATTATTGTACCTCTTCTCAGGCCCAACTCTCTTAGCAAAAGTTTCTTTTTAAACCTCTTTTATCTTGTAATCAAATACAACGTAATACAATTTTTTGACTTTATTTTTCTTCTTCAATTTGTGTCTTTCTCGATTATGTTTCTCTGTCACTTCATACTTCTCTGATATAAATTACTTTGCCTTCATCCAGCATTAACACTGCATTAGTCTTGTTTAATTTCTTGAAAGTGGCTATCGTATTATGATATCAGAGCTCTTCTTTTGAAGAGCTCTACTACACACTCTGAATCTTGATCCTTTTTCTTTTAAATCTCTTGTGTTTTTTAAATTAATTTTGCGTTTCTTCCTTTTGCCGAAGAATGCACAATGCAATAGGTTCCATCTGGTCAACCAAATCAACAAGTTACCTACCTCTACCTACACCCTAATGAAACCCAGTCGCGCCATTGGTTTCGTCGGTGCTAGACTCCACCAACTATCACTTTTGGAGTAGGTCGGTGATGACAACCCTGAGTGTGAAGAACAAGGTGGAATTCATCCTAGCTCTGCATCCCTGTCCATATGAGAATCACCCAACATACTCTGCTTGAAAGAGATGCAATAATATGGTGGCATCGTGGTTAGTTCATTTTGTATCCACTCCTATTAGATAGGGTATTATTTAGATGGACGTCGCTTTGGATATATGGAATGATTTGAAAATTAGGTTTTCACAAGGGGATTTGTCTAGAATTTCTAACCTTCAACTGGAAGTTTCTTTTTTAAAAAAAGGGGATTTATCTGTTACTGAATCTTTCACTAAACTCATAATTGTTTGGAATGAATTGGAAAATTTTAGGCCCAATCCTATATGTGTATGTGCAACCAAATGTTCGTGTTCCATTTTTTCTATTATTAATCAAAGAAAATGTGAAGATCAGGCTATGCAGTTCTTGCGTGGACTGAATGATCAATATCATAATATAAGATTCCATGTTCTCCTTATGGAACCCATACCTCCCACAACCAATATTTTTTTCTCTTGTGGCTCAACAAGAGCACCAAAATTAGCTTGCAATTTTTGTACCACCAGTGTAAATAATGTCAATTCCAATCGAAGTATCCTTGCTATTTTCTCTTTTTGTGGTAAAAATGGTCATACCGAAAATGGTTGCTTCCGCAAAATTGGTTTTCCTAATCAAGAAAACAAAGTTTATAAATATGGCAGTAACAATAATAAGAAACTGTGTACCCACTGTAATAGGACAAGTCATATTGTTGATACTTGTTACGAGAAGCATGGTTGCCCCCTGGATACAAGTTTCATAAAACCAGTGCTACTAATGTTGTAATATCTAATGATGTTTTTTTTAGCATGCCAAGAAAGAACAGGAAAATTGTGATTGTCACCTCACTATGCAGCAATATCATACCCTAACTTACATTCTCAGGAAAAACGCTAATAGAGCCACTGCCAGCCAAACACTACTGAATCAAGTAGGAACCTTCACTATGAATTTCCCACACTAAGTTGTTGAATAGTCTCCAAATGGTAATATTTACGCTTTAAATAATTTACTAAGTGCTAAGAAATATTGCCTTATAGGCTCATGGGCCACTGATCATGTATGCATCTCTCTATCTGAATATTCTTCTTATAAGAGCATTAAACCTATTCAAATCAGCCTGACAAATGGCCATGATGTTTTTTTAAGATTTTCTAGAACCATTTTTTTCAATAACAAACTGCACCTTACCGATGTTTTATATGTTCCTCAATTTTCCTTTAACCTCATATCTGCTTTAAAACTTAGTCTCACTCTCAACTGCAGTTTAATCTTTTCTGGTACCTATTGTTTGATACAGGACAATCAAAACAAAAAGGATCGGTTTAGTTGATGCTAAATATGGTCTATACATTTTTTGAATCCTCTAGTTTTAGAAATAATATTGCTTCTCGTGTTGTTCCTTCTTTCAATTATGCTATTAAAAACACGAACTTGTGGCATTATAGAATGGGCCACCTTTCTGAAGAAAGGTTGAATATTTTGAAAACTAAACACCCTTACATTTTTGCTGAAAAACTGGATGTATGTGATACTTGTCACCGTGCAAAACAGAAGAAGCTTTCTTTTGCTTTAAGTAAATCTGTCACTGTTAAAAGTTTTGAATTACTTCACATAGACATTTGGGGACCATGTTCTACCATTTCTATGCGCAGTTTTAGATATTTTCTGACTATTGTTGATGACTTCGCTCGCTATACTTGGGTTATTCTCTTGCATACTAAATTTGAAGTTCGTAATCACATTCTTAAATTCATTGCCTATACTGAAAACCAATTTCGAACTACTGTTCAAATTGTTAGAATTGATAATGGTGTTGATTTTTCTATGAAAGATTTTTTCTCATCTAAAGGCATTATTCATCAAACTACTTGTGTTGAAACTCATGAACAAAACGATATAGTTGAAAGAAAACACCAACACATCTTGAATGTAACTCGTGCCTTGCCTATTCAAGCTAACTTACCCCCTCTATTTTGGGATTTTGTTGTACAACATGTTGCCCTCCTCATTTATTGCATTTCCACTCCCTTTTTACACAACACTTCATCCTATGAAAAACTTAATGGAAAGCTTTTTTTAATCTCTCTCGTTTACGTGTTTTTGTATGCTTGTGTTACTCCAATACTCTTATTGCCCATAGAAAGAAACTTATGCACGTTCTATTCATGGTATTTTTCTTGGTTTTAAACCCAACGCTAAGTGTTATCTTTTTCTAAATCTCAATAACCATATTATTGAAGTATCAAGACACATTGTTTTTCATGAAAATCATTTTTCATATAAACTGAACATTGATCACCAAAAAAATCTCAACGATTTATATCTACCCCTTCTCCCTAACTATGACTCAAGTTGTGATTTCTCTTTTGATATTTCTCCTCTTGAGACTCTAGCTCCTCATCCTCCTGAAGTTGTTTTGAATGCACGCCTGAGACACTCCACACGCACATGACAACCTCCTGCACATCTAGAAGACATTCACACTGAGTTACCCCTCACAAGCAATGTAAGTACTAAATATCCTCTTTGTAATTTCATTTCATATCACTCTTTATCAACCAACTTTAAAAACATTATTTCTTCTATTTCAGCTCACATGGAACCACGTAATTACATTGAGGCCTCCAAGAACAATTGCTGGCAGCAAGCCATGAAAGATGAACTAGATGCTCTAACCACCAACAACATATGGATCATGACCTCTCTACCCCTTGGCAAAACTTTCATTGGTTGTCACTGGATTTATAAGATCAAACGTAGGTTTGATGGGACCATAGATAGATATAAAGCTCGTTTAGTAGCAAAAGGTTATACCTAATTAGAAGGCCTCGATTTCCTAAATACATTTGCCCTTGTTGCCAAATTAACCACTCTTCAGCTGCTCCTAGCTCTTGTTGTCGCCAATAATTGGACCCTCACTCAACTTGACATCAACAATATTTTCCTACACGGTGACTTAATTCAAAAAGTTTATATGAACCCACCTCTTGGTCTTGTTATTCCCCACTCCAACAGTGTTGGTAGACTTCAAAGGTCTGGAAGACAATGATATGCAAAACTATGAGCCTTCTTAATTTCAAATAAATACATTCTTTCTACTACAAACCACTCCTTATTTTTAAAACATTCTCGTTCTAATACAACTGTATTACTTTTCTATGTGGATCATAATGTGTTGACTGGCAATGACAAAGCTGAGATTCTTCGTATCACCAACCTGTTGGACCAACATTTTAAGATCAAGAATCTAGGTGATCTCACCTACTTCTTGGGTTTTGAGGTAGCTCGCAATAGCTCTAAGATACACCTCAGTCAAAGAAAATACACCATTGACCTCCTACATGAAATGGACATCCAGGATTGTGCCCATATGCCCACTCCCATGGCACATACATCTCGGATTTCCACCACGAAAGGAACTCCACTCAATGATGAAGAAGCCTCTACCTATTGCAAACTTATTGGGCGTTTGATTTATCTAACCAACACAAGACCTGACATTGCTTTCAGTGTTCACAATCTCAGCCGATTTGTCTCTGCACCCACCAACAACCATCATCAAGCTTTTTTTCGTATTCTAAAATACCTTAAAGGTAATCTTGGATCTGGTATTTTTATATAGCAATAACTCAATGCATTTAAAATCTTATAGTGATTCAGATTGGGCTACATGTCCTGATTCAAGAAAATTTGTAACTGGCTTTTCTATTTTTTTGGGTGAATCCTTTATATGATGGAAATCCAAAAAGCAACAAACCATATCCAAAAGTTCATCTGAAGCATAATATAGAGCCCTTGTTGCCACTACCTATGAACTCCAGTGACTGACTTTTCTTCTTCAAGATCTGCATGTCCCTTTCATCACCCATGCAACCATGTATTGTGATAGACAATTTGCCATACAGATTGCATCCAGCCAAATTTTTCATGAACGCACCAAGCATATTGAAATTGACTGCCAAAATGCCATAAAAAAGCTCAATGCAGGACTTCTCAAATTACTTTTGATTTCCTTTGACATCCTCACCAAACATCTTAATCATTATGCCTTTAAAGGTCTTGTATGCAAGCTGAGAATGAAAAACATCTATTCCCAACTTGAGGGGGGTGATAACAATATTAGTTTTTGTTATTTAATAATAAAAAATTTTGTTATACACATTATTTGTTTCTGTTATTTAATAATAACATTTTTTGTTATGGGCCCATTGGGTTGATATTATTGTACCCCTTTCAAGACCCAACTCTCTTAGCAAGAGTTTCTTTTTAAACCTCTTTTATCTTGTAATCAAATACAACATAATACAATTTTTTTACTTTGCTTTTCTTCTCCAATTTGTGCCTTTCTCGATTTTGTTTCTTTTTTGGCTTCATATTTCTCTGTTATAGATTACTTTGCCTTCATCCAACATCAGCATCACATTTGTCTTGTTTGATTGTTTGAAAGTAACTATCGCATTATCAGTCTAACTGAGATGTCAAGTTTTACAATCCCTAACATGAGAGTTTTTAAAAAAAAAAAAAGATAAAATCTACTCAAATAAACGAATCTTAATATTTTGAAATAAAAGTAATGCATTTTAAAAAATAAAGTATAATATTAGTCGATGTTAAAAAAGTATATTGCTATAATTATAACTAATTTTAAATTCAATTTAATATGTATTTAGTTTTATTATAATTTTAAGTTGTTGATTTTTGTAATCAAACCTTGGAAGTGGTTTTTACACACTTTATAGAAGTCAAATCCCAAATAAATACAAGATAAATTGATTTGGTAGAATGCACCATACTATATATCTACTACATGTAAATGTCTTACTCTTGTTTGTTTAAGAAATTATTAGACAAAATAAATTAATAGAATTAATATTGTGGGCTATACCAATTATTTCAATTTAGAAGTTAAATGAATTAACTGTATTATAAATTGCAAAAATAGCATAAAAAAACTAAAGTTTGATTTCTCAAAAATGAAACATTTTTTTTCTTCACTGTCTTTATACTTTCTCTCTCAAACTAAAGATAAACATCGTCATCAATATATTTGTTATTTTTGTTTGGTCTCTTCCACTTTTTCTTAGCCAAAAAGCAACATGAAATTTGGTGGAACAACAATTATGGTCCTTTACATTTCACTCAATGTCGGATTTACGAGTGCAGTAAGCAATGATGGGTCCCTAAGAGTCATAGGATAATGAGTGACACCAAAAAAAATGTAACATATACTCGTGGGATTTTTTATAAGTGAAATTTTACCTTTTAGGGTATGTTTGTGAAGATACAAGGAAGAAAATATGTGAAGATTTGAGAAAGAAATATTTGGGGATTTGAGAGGAGGAAAATACGAAGAAAATAAGGTTGTTTGGATTGAAATATGTTAAATTGAATTTGTGAAAGAAGTTTATTAAAATTTGTAAGTGTTTTGGTACTATCAATATAGTCTCATATCATTCAGAAGTCGAAACTAAGGGCAGTTTATATGCTCCCTTAACCTGCCAAGGTGTCTTTTAAGGACAAAATCATGACGCAGCATCAACCTCCAAAGTCGATAATACCTCGGATGCAGTGTTTGACCATAGCGATGCTATCTTTCGGACTTGAGGTCGTAATAGTGACGTTGTCTGTGGGAACGAAAATGTGTCCCAAACCCTTCAGCCAAGTGGAATCTACTCTCCTTAGACCTCGACTAGGGAGTTTGTTCCAATACTGCCAATATAGTCCCATATTGCTCAAGAGTCGATGTCAAGTGTAGTTTATATACTCCCTTAATCCGCCAAGGCGTCTTTTAAAGACAAAACCGTGACAAAACATCTATCTTTAAAACAGACAACACCTAGAATGGGGTGATTCACCCTAACGATACTAGTTCTCGGACTTGAGGTTGAAACAGTAAATAATGTTATGGGTGTGAGAAATTTTTTAATTTTTTTAAAATATTAAAAATTATAAGTTTACAAATTTATCATTTTTTATAAAAATAATTAAAAAATAAAATAAGAGACAATTTTAAATAAATTTTAGTTAATTATATATTTTTATAAACTTACAAAATAAATTTTATATCGTAATAATTACTTATATTTTACTCTCTTTCATTTTAAAATATATTTATTATTATATTGTCAAAAAATAAACTATTAATATAGTGTAAAAAAATTAAACAATTAACTATATGGATAATTGATTATATATATATATATATATATTAATAGCGTAATGAACTGATGTTATAAATATTAATATAAGTATTCATTAGATTAATCTATCATAAACATGATAAACTTAGTAGTATAATTTTACTAAAAAAATTAATATTATACATATACATATTAACTTATAATCAGAAATTTTAAAAATTATTTTACTATTATCATTTGTAAATAAATTTTATGTTAATAAAAACAAATTTATAATATTAAACTAATACATACTCACTCATACAAAACATATAACAAATGATAGTGAAAAAACAGTGTCAATAAAGGAAAATCCATCCTCTTATTTATGTGATTTTCAACTCTTTTTTTCACCTAGAAGAGAGAAAACCATTCAAGAATGTCAGCATCTTTCCCATCCTCACTCTCTCTAGAACATTCTAGGGTTTTTGACCATGGGTTATTTTTGTTGGTTTTTACTAAAATAGGATCCGTTTAAAAAAATTACAAATTTAGGCAAGTTGTGCTAATTTGGTACGACTTCATATGCACAAATCGTTCCAATTTGACCCAACTCTCCCATGTCATAGTAAAGCCAACTTGACATGACTTCTGCCCTGTCATACTGAAGTCGTGCCAACTTGACACAACTTCTGTCACGTCATAATTTTTTTTTTTAAATTTTATTGTTTATATATTGGGTAATAAATTAATGTTAAAAATTAATTTGATACATAATTTTCTAATAGTGTTAGTTTTAAGGAACAAAAGATTGAATATATAATTATTTAATTTTTTTCAAAATGATTACAAATTATTTATATTATTTAACTTCTTTAAAATTTATATAATTATTTTTAAATTATTTAATTATTTCAAAATAATTACAGTACTTATACCTTTTTATATTTTAATAAATGATATTAAAAAAATAAACAGGTTTAAAAAATGTATTATTTGAATTGTGATAAAAAAAAATGTATTACTTCAGAAAAAAAATTAATAATTGTGATACACGATTATCTAATTTTTTTTCCTTAAAACTAACACTCTTAGAAAATTATGTATCAAATTAATTTTTAAGATTACATAACTTACTACCTAATATATAAATAATAAAATTTAAAAAAAAAATAAAAAAATTATGATATGGCAGAAGTCGTGTCAAGTGGGCACGACTTCAGTATGACATAACAGAGTCGTGTCAAATTGAGACGATTTGTGCATATGAAGTCGTGTCAAATTAACACGACTTACCTAAATTTGTAATATTTTTTAAACGGAAGTCATTTTAATAATAATAAAAAAAAACCTGGTGAAAAACCCAACATTCTAATCTAAATAATTTTCTCACACATTCTTATTTCTAATTTTACCGTGCACACCTTAAAGTAAACACACTTTTAATTACTAAAATAATAAAATTTTAAAATGTTATCGAAATGAATAAACTAAATCGTATTTAATTAAAACTATATTAAATTGATACAATTGATCTATTTTGATAATTTTTAAAAATGATCTATTTTAATAATCAAAAGACAAAATTACATCATATTAATAAAAGTCAGAAACGCGTGTGTTTAAAACAATATAGTAAAATGCATAAAATAAAATGATTTTAGGAGTGTTTGGATATCGATGGAAGTGCTTTTAAAGATTTTTATTATTAAAAAAGTTATATATTTTGAATAAATAATTCTTAAAAGTAGTTTTGACTTTATATTTAAAAGATATGTACAATTTTGCTGATTTCGAGGCACGAGGACAAATCCAAAACACACACGCAATGAGACACTGCCTTGCGCAACTCGTGGCCTGCACCATTCTGGATTATTCCTCACAATTATTGATTTTTTTTTTATTACTTCTCAATAAAACCACGCTATATTTCTCTATTTCTCTATCCTTTTTTTCTAGCATTGTGCACTTTTGTAGTTTGTTTTTAACATACAACTTAAGAAAAAAAAAACAAAAGTTATTAAAAATATATATTGAATGCCCTAAAAACTTATTTAAAATTATTATATTTTTTCACCAATGATTGAGTCCAGCGACCTGATTGATAAAATTTCATCCGACTCATAATTAAAGTATGGAATAAATTTTAGTTGAATATTGATTTTGAAAAAAAAGTGGAAATTAATGTTAAAAAATATTTATCTAGGAATCATATTTTCAACATGTTTAAACAAAAAAGTTATATTCCATGTCGAATCAGTTTAGTTAAAGTGCGGCATGAAGCAGTGTGAATGTTTGATTTTTATTAGAATAATAGAATGCGATGAAAAAAAAATAATTACAGGAATAGTAAAGTCAACTGACTTTTAAACACTATTTAATTTATTATTTTTTAATGAATAAAAAATACAAATAAATGACATATGTTTCTTATGGAAATAACATTAATTCTCATTTAGGATCTATGCATTTTAAACGTAAAATAAAATCTGACGAGTGTGAATTCATTTAAAAATTGATAAATCCTATACTCTATTTACCTCCACTTTTTTTATATTTTAAAAATTAATTTCATGATTAATGAATCAAATGAAGTCAAATCTTTCCTCAACTTAACATAACTTATTTCATAATCTCTCAATTCAAATACAATATATTGTATTCTTTTTTTTTTAATGGCATGAAACTTTAGATATCTTATTTAAAAACTTATTTCGTATCACTTTTTTAAATAACTTGGTGGACTAATCCTTAAAAAAATAAAGGTGCGGTAAAAAATGTAAATAGGACTATGCGACTTATAAATTTACGAAATAACGGATCACCAACTTGTATATTAATAAGTTGTCAAGGAAATAATCGATAAAACAAAAGAAAGTGATGTTACTTGATAAAAAAAAAAACAATCTAAACAAATATGAAAAAAATAAAATAAGTTCTTTATTACCGGACAAAATCATTATATTCCTGTAATTAAGTCTAATTAAGTCATTATATGCCCCACAGTCAATAATCCACAAATCCCAAATGTTCTTAGCAGTCATTTTCTCTGATTCATTTGATTTTTGTTTGCTGATCATATCAACCAGTACCTTCCATTGTTCATTGGTCAGACCTGCCATCTCAAGTTTCTTGTCGTCATTGTTGGCTTGACTGTTGC
>Ga0123342_1009331_pt1 | contig 11803 bp, 9 predicted proteins | sample Turbeawhitnodule_FD_89960 | JGI IMG/M metagenome (GOLD analysis project Ga0123342, IMG submission 89960) | Root nodule microbial communities of legume samples collected from Mexico - Turtle bean Mexico white nodule | ecosystem: Host-associated > Plants > Roots > Nodule | place: Mexico: Nepantla... | reverse complement strand
TTACAAGAGCCCACACCTCTATTTATAGTGTGAGGGTGCTGAAAAATAGGTGGAAAAATTCAAATGAAACTCATTTGAAATTCCCACCAAAAACAAGTCACATGGGAGGTGTGACCTTTTTCTACTATGACACCTCCTAAAAACTACACCTACACCTATTCTCCTAAGTCACATGGACAGTGTGACTTTATTTTACATATTCACACTCCTTTATTTAATATCCACACCTCCTACAACTATACAAGAGTAATTCAAATGATGCTCTTTTATTTAATGCTTGGGCCTTGCCCCTCATGGTTTGGACTTGGGCTTCTTAGGCTTGGGCTTTGGGCTTGGGCCTCATCTTTTGAAAAGACCAATAAGAAGAACTTTAAATGATTTGGCCCTTGTCCATTCTTCCTATTAACAACATCTTTTTGATTCTCATCACCTGATGTCTGATGGCAATGGTACAACATTGCAATATGGCGAACAACATTTATACATGGTACACATTGTGTCTAAACCTCCGATTGTTGATAATCTTTTAGAATATATGGTTGGGAATGAGACTGAGAATGGTAAGGTGGAAAGGGGGAATGAGGGATGAGTTCATAGTGAGGCTAAGATTGAAAGGGGGAATGACGAAAGAAGCTTTAACCAATACATCAGACAAGTTCCTTTGTCATATTATAATTTTTATTATACTTATTATTATTATTATTATTATTAATATTAATATTAATAATATAAATGATATTAATAATATTATAATAATGATTATTAATATTATTAATATTATTATTTTTAATATTAATATTATTAATACTATTATTATTATTATTATTAATATTATTACTAATATTAATATTATCATTATCATTATCATTATCATTAATATTGTTATTATTAATATTAATATCAACATTATTATTATTATAATTATTTAAAATATTTTGTATGTAATATTTTATATACGGATACAATTCGTATGTAATTATTTCCGCTTCATGACTCCAAAATTACATTCTGATTAAATTCGTATGTAACCACTTTTATTCTTATATAAGAAAAAATCTATATGTAATCAATTTTTTTCTTACATACGGAAAAATTTGTATGTAATGTCTATTTACATACTGAATTAAATCCATATGTAAATATTTGTATGTAATGCTCACTTTACATACGGATTTGGATCCGTATGTAATAATCGGTATGTGAATGGACAATTTCTTGTAGTGTTTTGGATGTGGAAGTTGAAGGTGATGTTGACAATGAAAGGAATGAAGGATTATGTGAAGGAAATATTGAAGTTGATATAGTATATGATGAAGATATGTGTGGGGTTAGTTGTACAAAGAGTAAAAGAAGTAGAGGGGTAAGAGAAAAACCTATGAAAGATTATGAATCACAACTTTAATAATAGATTCATGGACCATAACCATCAATAAATCCATTATTTTAGTTAGGATTCATCTAATTGATTTTATTTGAACCTTAAGTGTTAGTTTTGTTAATTTTGTGCTTTTAGTCTATTAGACGATTCGAAGGAAGTTTTTACCTCTACAAGTGGGCCGAATATACGAAAGTTCAAGTTGTTTCTTTGAATTAAAATGGAAAACGAAATTTTAGTAGAAAATAAGATAATAAATTTTACAATATCTCAAAATCAGAAACTGGATGATTTTGTTCTTCAATATCTTATTTGCTTAATATCTAGTCTTTTTTTAGTTCAATTGTTGTTTTGGAAATTATTTTTGAATGCATGTTGATAATTCAATTATGTCTTAATTAAACTCTTGTTTAGTTTTCTAAACAATCTTTTGGCCACAATAAGAAGTCATGTGCACAACTTATCCTAATGCCTTTAATCCCACTCTTATATACCATCAAGCTCATACACCAACTCAACCACCTCAATCATCCCAACCTTCTCTGCCATCAACCTTGATGGAAAACCGTCCAGCCTCATACAACCATATAATAAGGAGGATGAAGACCTAGAGGTTGTTTATTGATTTAATTGCAATTAGGGGTCTAATTGGGCTTTTGTTTATATTTGTAGGCCCAAATCAAGAGGACAACTCTAGGTTGAAGAAATGTGCAAACATATTCAATAAGAGCTCCAATTCATCAAAGCATAAACAACTACTAGAAGAGGCCCAAGCCCAAGCCCAAATATAAGTTCAAGCTTCAGCTCAACCAAACACATAGAGGATCCGGGCCAACTACAAGAGCAATGGCTAGAAGAATTCAAGAGGATTGGAACACTGCTACTGATGGCAGAGAAAGGTTCCTCTATATGTTTAAAGGCCATGAGAATTTATTTTCTGTCAAAATTAGAATAGGAAATTACTACAAATTTTCTTGGAATTTAGTTTTGGCACATAAAATCAACCTAGGCTAATTTAGAGTTTCTAAAACCTCTAAATTCACCTAGGCCGGTTGGAGCAAGGTAAAAAGAGTACACAATTAACACATGCTCCATGTGATAAATGTGTTGCACGGCTACCTCCACATGATCCATATGAAACATGTGCTAAAAGGTTTTCAAACACATGTTAAATATGCTTCATGTTCTCCATGTGCCAAGATGCATTAGGTGGACATCCCAAAGCTATTTCCCTTGCATTTACATTTCATTTGACCGGTCCTCCATTGTTATAAAAGGAGGAGCCTACCTCATGTAAAAACCCAAGATTAATCATAGAGTGAAATTGCTGCCAAATTTTTGTGCCAATTCTTCACTCTTGTCTACTTCCTCTCTAGGATAGGCAAGTTTAGACTTCAACCTTCATCTTCCAAGTGAGTTGGCCAAACCACTCACCTCCATACTTGTCCTGCACCTCCAAGGAAACCGTGATCTCCATGTGAGAGCCTTGTCCATGAGCAATCCATGAACGCTTCCGCAACTCCACCAAAGCTAATAAATCGGATGAAAGCATGCACCTATCAAGTGGTATCTAAAGGCATGGTCTTCAAGAGATAAGTGCTTTCATCTTGTTTTCTTTTTTATTCTGTTCTTCATATTGTTCTATGTTGTTCTTCCATTGTTTTTGCTTGTCTTGTTGTGTTGAACCTTGTTTTTTTTTTTGATTGTTGTTTGGATCAATCTAATCGGTGTAAACATGTTCAAATTGATCTTGGGCTTTTATATTGCAATTTTATGTAGGATTCTTTTGTATTTTGGTATACTGTTTTGATTTTGTTTGGTTTTGAGTATTTCTTGATGATTCAATCGGTGCAAACTATTTAGTTTTTGAGTCTTTTGATTTTATGAATCTATACATGTTATGTTAAAGTCATGTGCTTCCACGAATTGTCATCAAATCCTAGTAGTACTTTTCTTGATTGATTTGGTTTCTTAATTTGATCTTGAGTCCAGTTTATAATCTGAATTGTTTGATCCTTTGGTGCATTTTTATTTTAGATTTGAATTCATATTTGTGTGATAGATCCACACAAATTCTTATACAATCATTCTATTGTGTCTTTGCAAGTTCTCAAAACTGTTTTAATTCCACATTAGGATTTCTGGAAAAAGTTTGCTGGCTGTTTTTGATCAAAGAATTTGATTCTGACGTTCAAAAATTGTGAAATTCTGGATTTGGAAAGATTGATGTGTTAAAAAAAGAGAAAAAGAAGTGACTCAAAATTCGTAGTAGAAAAAAATCAAAAACTGACGCTAGAAAAAAGTGTTTTGGCATTAGATTCGGAAATTTTATTGCTATTAATTGGCAAATGTTTTTAATATGATTTCAGTGCCAAAATTCATTTAAGATCTTGAACTGACTGTGGTTAAAATTTCAAAGTCAGATTTGCATTCTACCGTTCATCATAATTGTTTTAAGTCATATCTTTTGACACTTAAAATTTTGTAGTCCAGTTTTGGTTTTTCTAATCCAATTCTAGTACATTTCCCTAGGTTCACTTTGTGTGCTAGCTTTTTTTATTACCTTATTTTTCTTGCTTGTCAATTTGTTCAATTAATCTTTCAAGTTGTCACATAATTACTCCCTTTGCTGTAGTCCAACTCCAAATTGATTTTTTTTTTGTTGCTTTGAAATTTTTTGACCTCTTTGGTGGAAGTTTTCAAAAGTGGTGCTTGGTTAAGTTTGGAGCTAACCTTTGTGGTGAGTCCATTATTACTTAGTAGGTGCTGTTTTGAAGACTTAACTTGTAAGTACTTGAGAGGTTGAACAAGAGTGTAGCAGCAAGTGAGTTTACAAAATATACAAAGAGTGGGTGCCAATAGCAAGAGTAACAACAAAAAGGAGTACCAACAAGCAAAAGGAGTGCATAGAATAGGATTCCTAAATTTTCTTTTGTAATCCAATTTCCATTGTATTTCTTTTGAGTTGTAAGTTGTTAAACATTCAATAATTAGTGGAATTAATCACGCCAATTAGACGGTGAGTGTGTCTTTGAGGTTCAAAGTGCCAAAAAGCCTCACCATTAGGAATTCGACTAGTTTAAAGCTTTCTAGTTATAGTTAATCTTCAATTTTTGATTAATTGCGCATTAGACGATGAGTGTGTCTTCAAGGTTCAAAGTGCCAAGAAGTCTCACCTTAGGAAACGCCTAGTTTACAAGCTTTTCTAGATAGCAATTTTCTAGTAAGTGTTTTATTATTTTGTATTGTTTTTCTTACATAAAATTATGTATTCATTCTTGATTGTGCTATAACTGAATTAATTAGAAAAAGGTTTGTGAAAGTCTTGAAGGATAGAATTTGGCTAGGAAAGGCTTGGTACTTAAGTGATCCAAGTGATTCACCTCCCTTTCCTGGGAATCTACCTACATTACTACACTTATCTTTCTTGTGGTAAATTACTTTTAACACAAAACTTTAATCATGTCAGCTCATTCTTCTAATTCTAGTGAAAGTGATATAAAGTCAATTAAATCTCTTTTAAAACAACTATCAAGAGACTTTCAATCACTCTCACATAGACAATTGGAACATGAGGCCCAACTCAAAGAGAGGGATGCTCATTTTGCATTGATGGAAAAAAAAGCTGAAAATGGTTAAAGAAAGGGATGAATACTCTTATAAATCTAAAAAAAGTTCACATGTATCTAGTTCTAGGGGTAATGATTCTTTTGGGGAAGAAAGTCTTAGGATAAATGAATATTATCAACCACACCCTAGGAAAACTAGAAGAGAAAGAAAAGAAAAGGAAAGTATTAAGGAGGTTAGGGTAGATCTACCTTATTTCCATGGGAAAGAGAATGTAGAAGCTTATCTAGATTGGGAAATGAAGGTAGAACAATTGTTTGCTTGCCATAGGGTAAGTGAGGAGAGAAAGGTACCCTTAGCCACCCTAAGCTTTCAAGGAAATGTTATGTATTGGTGGACTGTCTTAGAAAGAGATAGGCGCCTTCATAAGGATCCTCCCATAGAATATTGGAATGACCTTAGGGGAGCCTTAAGACGCCGACATATACCTTTATATTATAATAGGGAGTAAATGGACAAGCTCCAAAGACTCCAACAGAAATCTATGAGTGTGGAGGAGTATAGGCAGAAGATGGAATTATATATGATGCGAGCTTCCATTAGGGAAGATGAGACCACCACCATAGCTAGATTCTTGAGTGGACTCAATCTTGATATTAGAGATAGGGTTGAACTTTTACCCTATAGAGACTTGAATGATTTAATTCAACTTTGTATCAAAGTTGAACAACAAAATTTGAGAAAAACTTCAAGTCGTAGGGAAAGTTCATATTCTAACTCTTATCCCAAGAGAGAGCATAAAAGGGAGGAAACCATAGAGGAAAAACCAAAAGAAACTCCCACAAATATAGTTAAAGATGTGATAACCTCACAACCTCGTAGCAGAGATAAATGTTTTAAATGCTTTAAAAAAGGTCATATAGCTTCCCAATGCCAAAATAGGAGAACCATACTCTTAAGAGGGAGGGATGAATATAGTAGCCAAAGTGAAGAAGCTAGTGGGGGAGAAGAAAAAGAAAATAGTGAGGGGGTATATCCATGTGAGAGTGAGTTAATGATGATCCGTAGAACCCTCAACAACCAACCTAATATGGACCAAGAGACACAAAGGGAGAAAATTTTCCACACAAGATGTAAAGTTTTTGAAAATGTGTGTTCTCTCATTGTGGATGGTGGTTCTTGTTGCAATTGTTGTAGCATTAGGATGGTTGACAAGCTGAATCTACAATTAATACCTCATCCTAAACCTTATAAACTTCAGTGGATAAATGAAGATGGGGAATTAGCTGTAGATAAGCAAGTGAAAGTCGAGCTCTCTGTGGGAAACTATAAAGATAAAGTTTTATGTGATGTAGTTCCCATGGAAGCTTGTCATATTTTGTTGGGTAGACCTTGGCAATTTGATAAGAAAACTATGCACAATGGTTTTACCAATGAGATTACTTTCACTCATAAAGAAAAGAAGTTTATACTTTATCCCTTACCACCCTCCCAAGTGGTAAAGGACCAAGAGCAAATGAGAAAAAAAAAAGGAAGAAAAATTAATAAAACTAGAAAACCAAGAAAAAGGCCTTAAGGAAAAAGAGGTGTGGGAAAAGAGTGTTCCTTCCCACAAGGTCATTCAGAAAGAAGAAAAATTTAAAAACAAAATTGAGAAGATACTTCTTTCTGAACAACCCACAAGCCTCTTGCTTAGTAAAGGAACATATAGAAAGCTTTTTAAAAAGACTAATAACAAAAATTTAGAACAAGAGAGAAAAAACTTAGAAAAGAAAATTATGTACTCCTCTCTAAAGAAATCTTGTGAAAAGTTGCCAAAAACAAAATATGAACAAAAGAAATGACAACTTAATAAGACTGATTTTTATACAACTGTTAAAACTAACTCATTTGATTTGTTTGATGACTCTTATAGATGGACATTTGATCCTGAAGGATGAGCATAGTTGTCAAAGCAGGAATAAGGTTGTTGTTCGAGATCAACCTTGAAGATCTGAGGACAGATCCTCTCAATAAGGAGGGGATGATGGAAAACCGTCCAGCCTCATACAACCATATAATAAGGAGGATGAAGACCTAAAGGTTGTTTATTGATTTAATTGCAATTAAGGGTCTAATTGGGCTTTTGTTTATATTTGTAGGCCCAAATCAAGAGGACTACTCTAGGTTGAAGAAATGTGCAAACATATTCAAGAAGACCTCCAATTCATCAAAGCATAAACAACTACTAGAAGAGACCCAAGCCCAAGCTCAAATGCAAGTTCAAGATTCAGCTCAAGCCCAACACATTGAAGATCTGGGCCAACTACAAGAGTTATGGCTAGAAGAATTCAAGAAGATTGGAACACTGCTACTGATGGCAGAGAAAGGTTGCTCTATATGTTTAAAGGCCATGAGTTTAGTGTAAAGTAGAATTTATTTTCTGTCAAAATTAGAATAGGAAATTACTGTAAATTTTCTTGGAATTTAGTTTTGGCACATAAAATCAACCTAGGCTAATTTAGAGTTTCTAAAACCTCTAAATTCACCTAGGCCAGTTGGAGAAAGGTAAAAGAGTACACAATTAACACATACTCCATGTGATAAATGTGTTGCACGACTACCTCCACATGATCCATATGAAACATGTTCTAAAAGCTTTTCAAACACATGTTAAATATGCTTCATGTGCTCCATGTGCCAAGATGCATTAGGTGGACATTCCAAAGCTATTTCCCTTGCATTTACATTTCATTTGACCGGTCCTCCATTGCTATAAAAAGAGGAGCCTACCTCATGTAAAAACCAAGATTAATCATAAAGTGAAATTGCTGCCAAATTTTTGTGACAATTCTTCACTCTTGTCTACTTCCTCTCTAGGATAGGCAAGTTTAGTCTTCAACCTTCATCTTCCAAGTGAGCTGGCTGAACCACTCACCTCCATACTTGTCCTGCACCTCCAAGGCAACCGTGATCTCCATGTGAGAGGCTTGTCCGTGAGCAATCCATGAACGCTTTCGCAACTCCACCAAAGCTAATCAATCGGAAGAAAGCATTCATCTCGAGCATTCCAACTCAACCACCTCAATCATCCCAACTTCTTAGCCATCAACCTCAAGCATTCTAACTAAACCACCTCAATCATCCTAACTAGGTCAGGCACCAACTATTGACAACAATAAAAAGACAACAAGAACAACAAGATCAACAAGACTTCTCATTAACATCAATTGTCAAACCCAACAGCGGGCTAAAACTGCAAAATAGGAGGGGGGTATATGGAAGTCATGATTATGTAGAATTTTTTGTGGGTTTAACATGTATTTTGAAGTATAACAACTATGTTATACACACCAATTGCTTATGTATTGTATTTTGAAGTACAATTGTAATTGACATATCTTGTTCTTAGCTGGATGTATTTTCAATAGAATTTGTTAAGTATTTTTGGTTCTTTTCACTCCACCTTTTCATTCCTTCCCTTCATAACATACTGAATATAAATATGATTGCAACCTCACATACTTATTACTTGAACATAAGATTACATAAAGTCATTTACATTACCAAAAGTTTCATAACTACATTACACTTAATAGAAATACATGTCATGGAAATTTTAACAACACTAACAACATAATAATGTTAATTACAACAAGTAAACACAACACCACTAACAACAACTAAATTCATTTTCTAGACCCCTTGACACCTTTCTTTAGATTATATATCTTCTTCATTTGTCTCACAATAATTTCATCTCTTTAATCGCCAACTTTTTGAATGCATCATTTGAAGAAATTACAACCCAACACTACTCCATTGTCACTCTATTTTTGAACAAAACCACAAAACCAAAAAAAAATCAAGTAGTAGGAAAAAAGAAATATAGGTTTAACAAAACAAAGTTCCGTAACTCTAAATTGTACTTTGGACAACCCTAAAATAGTTTCCCAACATTCTTAACATTTGTAGTTGTTCTCAATACAACAAAATCTTCACAATGACAAATGGGTGCAACAAAGGAACTCCTACTCTCACCACCATGAGAGAAGTTACACTAGTCTTGCAAACCTCATCCATTACAGCTACGAGATGATGAAGATTGGTATCCAGACATTAATGAGTAGTGAAACAAACCCATCAACAGAAGAGAAGAATAACACATTTCAAATAGGAAAATAAGATGACACTTGTGAAACATAAAACAAGTGCGGCTATTTCGAATTTATAAATGCGGCTTTATAGCCGCATTTGATTAACACGCACTTGTAAATCAAGAAATACAAATGCAACTATATAGCCGCATTTATAAATACCATTTACAAGTGCGGCTATTTGTTTTAGTCGCACTTGTATATGTCAAATCATTAAAAAAAAAATTAAAATTTTTAAAACATAGTCAATTTTGTGTGAAGGCAACATTGATGAAGAGTCACGGGAGCACCAACAACGGCGGTGGCAACAGAAGCGGCGACGAACAAGGATGCAGCGACGGAGCAAACCAAAAAACCCACAAGAACCCACGAAGACAATGAAAGACTACTGAGCAATGTAAGAAACCAAACAATGTAAGAAAAACGAATGCCGGCCAACGAAACTGTGCTTCGAGACCACCAATGAAAGGAAAAAAACATATATAAGAAAAAGGAAAACATCTATGCATATATTTGTGAAGATGAAGAGGAAGAAAGAGAGCTCAAGAAACTTACATTGACACAAATGGAATGCAGATGCAGCATAAGGAGACGAACTCAGAGTGCGAATGCGAAACGAAGGCAAAGACGAGAAAGAAAGTATGAAATTGTGTGTGGCGCGCTTCAAAATTTAGGGTAAAAAAAGATTTACGAATGTGGCTAAAGGTAAAATCGCATTCGTAAATCAAACCGTTTTGATTTACAAGTGCGGCTATACAAATAGCCGCATTCGTAAATCAAAATAATTTCAAAAATATCACCGCATTTTTTACGAAAGCGGGTAACGCAAAAGCCGCACTAAATAAAAAATATCATTTTCTTCTTTTTGCACTAGTGTGACCTAATCAACTACATAAAAGTGACCAATCTCATCCCAACTATTATGCCACTGTACAAGTGTTCCAAATCAAATTTCAAATATACCACTTTGTATGCCAAATCATCACCCACTTTTTTTTTCTTGAAACCATAACACTAAACAAATCATCACCCACTTAATAACATCAAAGAAAATATAAAAGAAGCAACAACATTGATCATTTTAAAATAATCACATTAAACAAATTAAAAACTGAAGAAAGAAATTGACTTTTATAAAAAAAAAAATAGTATTAAATTAAAACATGGTTTGTATGAATCACATAAAGTTGGTTTCTTAATGTAACATTTTTACAATATAATTAATTTAGATTAAAATACTTTTTAACTACTATAAAATAAGTAAATTTTGATTATGGTTACTCTTTTAAATTATCTCATTTATTTTCCTCTAAAATCTAAAATATACACCTTGTTCTTTTCCGTCACATAACATTGGTTATTTACGTGTTTAAGGAAAGTTGGATAACCATTCTACATGACACCAAATAAAATGTGCATGGAGTCATATCAACACGTATCTTTAGAAAAAATTAAGTACTACATGTTGTCATATCGTAATGGTATTAAACTTTGGATAAGGAAAATATTGAAAAAATATTAAAATTTATTTATTTTACAGAAACAAAAAAAAATTAAAAAAAAATAGAGAGGAAAACAGAAATATACAACGCTTTATTCTTTCTTGCTTGAAAAATTGTGTTTTATCTTCACATGTTACTAATCTCTTTTTAGAAGGCTTACGCGCCAAAGAAGTTGCATAAAAGTACATGTATAATGATTGATTGATAAATAATGTTTATTTTCTCCCTTTAAAGAAAGTAGAAGCATGGAAGCTTTGTCGCATGACCTTAATTAGTGCCAACTAAACAGGTCATACGAGTCAAACACCAACCTTTCCCAACTACCAATTTGTTTTCCTCGGAAATTAGGGTTGTAGGAAATTTAGATTAATATATATTTATTTTAATTTATGACTCAATCTAACCTAACTTCGTAATAGTATAGTGAGTTAAACTCATAATTAAAATAAATGAAAGTAAAAGTAAACATGTTTAATGGATAAAATTCTAAGATATTAACAAAGTTTGCAAAAAAAAAAAAAAAAGTTTAACATTTCCTTTTTACTTTCTCTTTTGTCATTAACAATTGGAAATAGGAATCCTTTGATGTTATATACACGTTTCTTTTTATTATTTAAAGAATATATATATATAAATATATATATATATATATTTCCATGTTAAAATAGTATGATTTAAAAATATACATTCTATAACATAAATAAAATAAAAATTATATGTATTATTTTCAAAAAACTTTTTACATTAATCCTTCATAAGAATTGCTTAACTGTTGCATTATGGTCCCATTTAAATATTTGGGCACACTACTAAAAAAATTATTAAATAGAAATCAATTTTAAAGATTAAAAATAATTAGTTGTTATATTGATTAAATTAGATACTATTTTAGATACTAAAAAAAAATTGGTTTCTAAATTAATTTATATTATTGATAAATAGTTTCTAAATTGATATTTAATTAGCTACCAAGGTTTTAACTACCAATTATTTAGATTCTAAATTTGGTAGGAAAAATCATGGTAGTTAATTAAATACGAATTTAGAAACTATTTATCAATAATATAAACCAATATTTGTGTAGTCTCAACAATAGTTTCTGATCCTGCCTGTTGACCGGAACGCTGGAAACTGCCTCGTCAAAGGATCGACGTGCGCACCGCTTCTCACCTCCGTTCCTCTCGGGATCTACCTCAAGAACCTGCAAAGAAACAGAGCGGCGC
>Ga0123342_1009330_pt1 | contig 11804 bp, 6 predicted proteins | sample Turbeawhitnodule_FD_89960 | JGI IMG/M metagenome (GOLD analysis project Ga0123342, IMG submission 89960) | Root nodule microbial communities of legume samples collected from Mexico - Turtle bean Mexico white nodule | ecosystem: Host-associated > Plants > Roots > Nodule | place: Mexico: Nepantla... | reverse complement strand
ATTTTAAAATCCAAAATGTATAAAAATCACTTATGGATTTGTGCGTACGTAAGAAAAATGAAATCAAAGACAATATTGCATTTGAAATTTTATGTTGGGTGCATATCATAATATGATATGGTGCAGGAAGAAATTACCCTTTAGTTTTTATTGATTTAGTGTGCGAATGGATTTTAATTTAGTTTTTTAATTGAAAAATAATGAATTGAAAACTCAAAATTTATCACTAAATATTAATTTAATCTAAAAACATTGTAATATACAAATTTAATCTAAAAGCATTAAAAATGTGTGAATGTTTACTTTTATAAGATGAGAGTAGATTAAAAGCATAATATAAGGGATGACTGTTTATATATATAGGGGATAACTGTTATGTTTTGGAAAGACTTATTGGAATTGAATAATAAGCTTATTTGAAGATGAAAAAAATATTTATTTTTACAGTATAAAAATAAAATTTGTGAAATTTAAGAATTGAAAGGAAACTCTTATTAGTAATCATGAACTTAAAATTTTATTTTAATCTCTTAAAAGACAAATAACAATTATTCGTTGAGATTATTATAAGGTCAAATAAAAAAATTCAGCTATTATCAGTGAAGTAATTCAACAAATTTAAGTTAGAGAAATATTATCAGTGAATAGTAATGTCGGATTAAGTAATGAATATAAAAAAAATAAAAAATTTCGTTAATAATATTTATATTAACATTACTTCTTATATTCTTCAAGTTACAAAAGTCATAATTATTCATCAACTAGCATGTCATTGAAAACATTTTTGAAGTAAGTGAAACGCTAGACATCCACTAAACAACACAACTTGACACATAAATTTTTTTAAAATCTTCCTTATAACTCTCCATCTCCACAAAATTCAACTTGGCTATCTCAACCTTCAAGTCAACCCTTGCATTCCTCAACTTTCTCTTAAAACTTTGTTGCACTCTCTTCTCAAACCTTACACTTACCTTATACTTAGCTTAATCTCTCTTAACCTTTTCCTTACCTACTTTAGCTATTTTTTAGCATATCCATCTTGACTAAGAGGTCTTTATTTTTTGTTTACACTTCTTCTATCCTTTTTTTTTTCTAAAGATGATTGTTCTATTAACAACTTGTTCTCTTTAATTTTGGGTGATACACCAATGTCATTATCAATAATAACCTTCTCTAACTCTTTAATTTTCTCAATAGACCTTTTTTTGGTAGTTTTCACTTTTCAAAAATAAGTAATCGCCATACACCTTACTAACATAATTTTCAAGATTTGAAGCATTTGGTAAGGTTCACAGTCTTCAACAAGTCGACATAAAAAAGGCAAAAAAATTCCCTTAGCCTTAACTATACTGACTTTCATATTTACATGCCACAAGGAGTTTGTATTGGGTACGTAAGTGGATACATGGACCACCTAAGTGAGAGACCTTCTTTGCTTCTAATAAGCAAAGGTGGTCAAAATATATGGTAGTGATTTAGAAGACCTAGTCATTGACTGAGATGCATTTGGAGTCAAAACTTGAGTTATCTAGTAAAGAGATTTAGGAATAACGATCTTGACTTAAGGAAATTTAGATGTGCTTCAATTAATGGGTTGAAGGAGCAAGCCTCATCCTTATTCCCCTTTAAGAGCCCTTTTAAAATAAAAAAGGGTTATCATTCAAGGTAGGAGCCACAAACTTGACGCGTAATTGCTTATGATCAAACCCTTTACTTATGATATATGCACACCAAAAAAATAAGATAAGGTATAACAAATTATAAACATAAATCCTTCAACATGAAGAAAAAAATATTATCCAAAAATCAAGCTATAATATTCTTGACATAGGGCATAAGAACTTTGTTGCTTATTGGACAAGGAAGACTTTTAATTATCTCAATATCTATTCACTTCTCAAAATTGTGTAAGTATTGAGCCCTAAATTTGAATTTATTTGGTCTCAATTGGTAGAAGTGAAACTAAGGAGTGTTTTCAAAAATAAAATAACAAAGATTTTTATATATCCTCAAATAAACATTTGATCTTAAAGATTTGTGTTTAAATTTCTTGAAGTACGAGGTGTATATGGTGAAAAATGGACCATATTGGACACCACTTGAAGATACTCAACTAACTTTAGATTTGTACTTTAGTTTATAAAAGAACATTAGTTTATTTATAGTTAGCATAATGGAAAGATACTGACAAATAATTTGGAATGCTTTAAAAAAAGTCTAATTATTTTGGTGAAGTCGACTAGTGATCACGTTCATGGTGGTCAACATCCAACACTCAAACTTAGAAAAAGGAAAAAAAGACATTAAGTTCTTTAAAGAAGTACTCCTACACATAAATGAAGTTGGTACCATTTAGCGGAAGTTTCTATACACCCTATCATCATCAAAACGTGTCTAGGCCATTATGAACCTGACATAATCATCACTACACATGTTAAAGAACCTAAAAACTCCTCAATAATATAATCTCTCTACATATACACAAAGACATAATATGCAACCTTCCTAAGTTCTCATGAGAATTCGGGATCAAGAATTAGGGAGAACTTATCTTTTCACCTGCCCCTAACGAAGCTGTCCTTGACAAAGCTTGACCAAACTATTTCATTAATCTCTTGGACTAAGAGTTTTTTCAAAATCCCTTGGCCGAACTTTTTCTTAACTCTTTCTACCATGACTCTTAAATCTTAAAGTAAGTAAGTCTCTTAAATAAAGAATAATTTTTTTAAGTATGATATTTATTTATAATTCATAAAATACATATTTTTCCTTTATGAAAAAAGAGCCACAATGACTCTAAGAAAATAATTCTTTTCCAATGTCGACAATCTCTTTCCTAATAACAACATCATCAAATTTAGAGTAAGTGAGCTTCTACCTACCCACTTCTAAATTCATAGTTTATTATTATAGTTATATTGAAATGAAATATAATTATTCATTACTTAATAATTTAATTATCGATATTTATCCAATAACTAAAAATAAAAATTAATAATGAAGTATTACTCAATAAATTGAGTATATTTTATATTGTTTAATTTTATTATTGAGACAAAATTTCTATATATACATATCAATGTTAAGAAAGAAATATCTATGAAGAATATTTGCTTTAATATTTTTGATTTAAATTATGTTTTTTTAAACTTAATTTTTTATAATGTCTTTTATGAAAAAATAATAATATATTCATTTATCATTTAATTTTAAAATGTTAAAATAAATATATATTTTAATATTTAATATTTTAGTATATTTTACTCAATATATAAATTGCATAAATAATATAGATCACAACCTTATTCATATAATATATCTCAAATATTTTCAAAACCTAAAAATATCAACAATATTCCACTTTACATTTTATTTACTGTTATTATCGTAAACTCACATTAACACGAGTGTATAAAAATCTTTTAAAATAACTTCTCTTCCCTATACCACGACCTAACGAAAAACTATATTCAAGCCCTCCTCGTACTTAAAAAGTGAATTTTTATATTTGTACGGCTCATCCAAATGACATTTTTTTGGTTGTTAACATTTGCAAAATATACATTAATATTATTATTATTTTAATAACATATTTTTTTAACTTTAAACTATTGGATTTTGTCAGTCTACACATTAAGATTTTTCATAATTTTCTTTAATTAAAAAAATAATGTGACATGCCACATTACTTTTAGTTACTGAAGTGAAAAATAAAGAATTGATTTTTCTTAGACAAGATTTTCTGTTCCTTTTGTGAATGATTTGTCTTTTGAACTAAAGCTAAAAGCTATCAATGATGTTCGAAAAGCAAGGGACATAACCATGTTCCAGCTACATGGTAAATAATGATATCCTATCCACACGTCAACGCCACGTGTTAAGATCCAAGAACTTTGTCCCAAGTTCAAACGGCGACACTTCAGATTTCAGAGATCAAAGCTCTGCAGTTGAAGCTTCTAATCTCAATTTTTGTAATCATGACGGTTGCTTCCTTCTTCAAGAGGGCCTCCAGGGTTCTCAGCTCGTCCCGTTTTCTGCTGGTCTGCACTCTCAGGTGTTCATTTTATCAATTTTTCTTGTATGTTGTTTTAATCTACAGTAAGAAGATAAAAAGGGTACTTTTAACAATATTGTCTATTTTAAGATTTCAGTGGTTGTTGTTGGTTGAAGTTCTCTCTTCTTGAGAGTGTGTCGATTGACTTACATTCATATGCATTGCATAGTAAGTTATTTTTGGGGTATTATTGTATTATTTCACTTGATCCATTTGCTAGTGTTAATCAAGATTACTCAACGAGTGTCCTTCTTGATGTTGGACTAGTCTTGCAAATGGATCCAAGCAATTTTACTTCATTCAATGTATCCCTATACTTCCGTTCTTCTTCTTGGGCAATGGAGCCACAGTGGAACACGAGCCAAATTCCCATAAGAATTCACACCACCTTCAACCCAAAACTTTAAGCCAGAATTGACAGTAACTTTAAGCCATAGGTGTGTGAGTACTTTAAGCCAATAGGTGTGTGAGTGTGACTTTTCTTTTTTTATATGATGCTCAACTTTCTCATCTTTATTGAATGTAGGACTTAAATTCACACTTGGATCCCTACAAACTAATCTCTCCTCTACACTACCATGAAAGCTAAGGTCTGCTCTTAACACTTTAACTGCAAAACCAATTCTGTAATGTAACTACTCCAACTGCTTTGCTCTCATTACCATTACCTCTCATTCCTTTTTCCAAGGGTAGTAGTCTATACATGCTTTCTTTCAGCCCTTAGGTCTCATCAGATATATAAATTTTTTCCTGTATATATTCAGTGTTACACCTTCTTTCTTCAAATACTCTTGGTTAGAACAAAATCTCCCAAAAGTAGTCAACCTGAATACCACATATTTTTCTTAATATAGTATCTTGTCCGATTACTGCATTTCTTGCTTCATGCATGCACTTATTCTGTATGTGATAGGTTTTAGTTAACAAAGGTTTTTTATTTCATTAAGTCTGGATGCCCTTTGAAGTTGCAGTGGTGGTGGTGTGGTGGCATTCTCAGAATCACAAACAGGAGCTGAACGTCCTAGTATTGAGGCTAATGGGCCCTCCAAGAAGAAAGTGGTGGTTCTTGGAACAGGATGGGCTGCTACCAGTTTCCTTAAGGATCTGGATGCTTCATTATATGATGTTCAGGTTGTTTCACCTCGTAATTACTTTGCATTTACTCCCTTATTACCTAGTGTCACTTGTGGGACAGTTGAAGCACGGAGCATTGTAGAGCCAGTCCGAAACATCATTAAAAAGGTGGAGTCAACAAAACTGAGCTCTAAGAATAATTTATGGCTTTTTAGATAGCAATGATCACATCACATGAACATGTAACGTAATGAACAAGATTGTTTGATGCTTCACTTTGTTATGTGTATTGTTCATATCAGTACCACCTTGTGGTCATGTCTGGGAATTTTTCTCCCTTTCATTTCTTGTTCTTAAGGGTGTTTTGACTTGATGATTAATAAGGAAGTCCTCCCACTTTCCCATTGTAGAGAAAAGGAGAAATAAACTTTTGGGAAGCAGAATGTGTCAAGATTGATTCTTCCAACAAAAAGGTTTTCTGTCGGTCCAATATTGACAACTTGGTGGGAAGTGGCGAATTTTCCTTGGACTATGATTTCTTGGTTGTAGCGGTAGGAGCACAAGTAAATACATTTAACACCCCTGGTGTCAAGGAGAACTGTCATTTTCTGAAGGTAATTATTTTTCTTTATCATCATTTAATGACTATTGTTTTTGCTTGTTTATGACCGTTGGTTTATCAGGAGATTCATTGAATCTTTGAACTTATTGGTGAGGATAAATTACCATAATCACACTCTTATTTGTTGATCAGTCTGTAACTAATCCAAAATGCACCCTATGATCACTCACAGGATGTTGAGGATGCTCAGAAGATTAGACTGTCTGTTATTGATTGCTTTGAGAAAGCTGTTCTTCCTAGTATAACTGATGAAGAGCGAAGGTCAATTCTTCATTTTGTAGTAGTGGGAGGAGGTCCAACTGGTGTAGAATTTGCTGCAGAACTGCATGATTATGTCCTAGAAGATTTAATCAAACTATATCCCACTGCTAAAGATAAAGTGAAAATAACACTGATTCAATCAGGAGATCACATCTTGAACATGTAAGAACAGCATTAGTCATCAACTGTCTTAAGTACTTTCTAATTCTTTATGAAATATTTTTTGCTTACTTTAGGAGCTAATATTGAAACTTTGGTATCTTCCTAACTTTATTTATTTAACATGTTACTTGTGTTGGACGTAGAGCTACCTCTTTGATACAGCAACTAAAATGCTTCTGGTTCTAAATCTAGTGTTCCTTCAACTGCAATAAACTTCTCTATAAATGTGACTTTATCCATTTGAAATTAGCTCTTTATTGGATGAACTGCTGCACTTTATTTGGTTAATGTTACCGTAAAAGACAAATTAGATTGCAAACTAAATCCACTCACAGATCCATTTGCATGTTGCTTTATGTTTTTGTGATTGGTGTTTAGGATCGGATTCTTTGTCTTTGGTCTGACATTAAATAACAACTAGATTATCAATCAATTCAATAATACCTTTTAGTTTTAACTCATAATTCAATAATGTATACCCAGCTGTTACTACCACCTACATATGTGATCCTATTTTTAGCTTTTATTGAAGATTGTAAGGTATTTGGTTGAGACATACAATTCTAGATCACTACACCTCCTCCTCGTCCCAACATTTCAAGCCTTCTAATATTTATGCATTCCAACACCTTTTACATTTATATTGAATTTCTAGTATTGCTAACCTCATAAAATAAGGCCAATCTACCTTCGCCAAGGAAGTCTGGCTTCAAATCTTTCACATTCTTAACTCAGCCTGTATTAGAAGTCACAGCTAGGATAAATGTCATGTTCAATCTTGTAGGTTTGATGAAAGAATAAGTTCATTTGCTGAGCAAAAATTTAAAAGAGATGGGATAGAAGTTGAAACAGGATGCCGCGTTGTTGGTGTTGATGACAAGGTAATTACAATGAAGACAAAATCAACAGGAGACATTTGCTCGGTGCCCCATGGATTGGTTGTCTGGTCAACTGGCATTTCAACTCTTCCAGTTATAAGGGACTTTATGAAGGAAATTGGTCAGGTGCTCATATTCATTCCATGCATTTCTTCTGAATGCTCTCTCCCTCACCCTTTCTTCTTCTCATTTCTTGTGTATGTGCATGTGCACATAGTGCTTTTCTCTTGGCTTAAAATCACAATGTACTATTGTATGGATAATCATATCTGTATAAGCCAGAATTTCTCTATGTGCAGGCTGAAAGGCATGTACTAGCAACTAATGAGTGGTTGCGTGTGAAGGGACGTGAAGATGTTTATGCCATTGGTGATTGTTCTAGCATAACTCAACGTAAAATCATGGTAACCCTTCAGCCTTTACGAGGCCTTTTTTAGACTTCTAAGCTTATTTCATAATACAAAAATGTGATGTATCCTCTCTGAATGAATAAAGATTTTTACCAACTTGATTGGGTTTTGAAAATGAAATTAAGCTCATTGTGCCTTTCATTTGATTCTTTCTGATAAACTGAGCAAACTTGTTACATGTACTTTCTATGCTATACTTTCTATCCTGAGGTGAGAACTGAGGAAATTGTGTGAACGAAATACAGTTATGTAAATCACAATTCAATTTTTCTATGTCATAATGAACTTGTTACCTTGGTTTCTAGGACGATATCACAACCATATTTGAGGCTGCAGACAAAAATAAGTCAGGCACCTTGACTATTGAAGAATTCCAGGAGGTGATGGATGACATTATATTACGATATCCGCAAGTTGAACACTATCTAAAGCAGAAACATCTGCGTGATTTTAGCACTCTGTGGAAAGATTTGCAAGGGAATGAAAGCAAGGAAATAGACGTTGAAGCATTTAAGCTGGCGCTTTCTCATGCGGATTCACAGGTGAAGAGTCTGCCAGCAACTGCACAGGTATATATTTCATCTGTAGCTGAATATGCTTGCTTGTGCTGATGCCTTTTGCTGTCAGATATCTTGTACATTTTTAATGTGTTGCTATATCTAGGTTGCTGCCCAACAGGGTGCATATCTAGCTAGATGCTTTAACCATAGGGATCATGCTGAAGAGCATCCTGAAGGTCCTCGACGATTTAGCGGATCTGGACGCCATAAGTTTCTTCCCTTTCGGTAAACCATGTACATCATGTTCTTATTGTGTTTCCTGTATTTCCTGTCTAAGAGTGGAAATTGCAAAGTTGTCTGCTGAATGAATAAAATGCCAGGGAAATCTAGTATGTCTGTTAAGTTAGTTCTCATCCGTTAAATTTGAAAGCAGAAGTTTTGTAGAATTATGTAGAGTGTGTTCTCTATGGTCTACTCAATGACATTATGTAATTGCTTTGGTTTATTTTTTATGCCTGAAAATCGCTATGCAGGATATTCTTCCACTTCTTCCGAAGAACCATTTTGTTTCTACTTGAAACCACGCTCTAATCCCTTCTATGTAGGACTTTAAGTTCCAATATACTGCTAGTCAAGGAGCACCAATTTGCTGACAAGAAACTAATGATACGGGCAAGGAATAACATCCGTAAGAATCTTTGCAACCTGAAACTGAGTATTGATGTGAGGATTGATATAACATGGTCATCATAAACCTCACAAATAGAGGGACAATCTAATTCAATATATTTGGTTTGCTCATGGAACACCATATTTGCAATAACCTAAGTAGCACTTGTATTGTCAGCACAAGGAGTCGTTGAATCTGCTTGAGGAAATCCAAGTTTAGTCAAAAGACCATGAAGCCAAGTCATTTCAGAGCAAACAATAAACATGAAACGATATTCCGATTCAGTAGATGCTTTAGAGATTCATGCTTGCTTCTTACTTTTCCATGAGATCAACTTGGAACCAAGAAACATGCACCAACCAATGACCGTCGCCGAGTATCATGACACTATGCCCAACATCACTATAACCAATTAATTTAAGAGTTGTCCCACTAGGAAAGAATAGATCGCGCTAAGAGGTTCCTTTCAAGTAGCAAATTATACTATGTACCTAGGTGGATGCATAAACTGCCCACAAGTTGCCGATATAATAAGGGATCGGGAAAAAGATCACTCTCATCATGGTGATTTTTAACATTAACTTCAATTGGAGTATCTTCCGGATCAGCTAACTGGAGACCAGCCACAAAGATGAAGTCCGTGGTATATATGCTGATTTTGGATGAACCTCAAGGCCAAGGAAATAGTGCAAGGGACCAAGGTCTTTCCTATGAAATGTGGTTTGTCATTGTTGTTTAGGTTCCTGGATGGATACCTAATCATAGTTAGTAATAACCATAGTGTCAACATGTGGAAGAAAATGTCCATAGGTGTGTGATGGATGAAGAAAGAGGAGGCATATTAGCCTTCGGTAAAGGAGAACCCACACAAAGTATAGAATGGAACTTGTCAAACCATGTTATGGGAGCTCATTTTAGACCATATAAGGACTGTATGAGCTTGCACACATCAGTAGATGAAGCGAAAAGACCTTGAGGAGTCATGTAAATGTCTTTAGTTAGCTCACCATGAAAAAGGACATTCTTCACATCCATTTCATGAAGAGACTATCCATTAGAGGTAGTTATAGAAAGGATAATTCTGATAGTTCTCATTTTGGTAATGGGTGCAAATATTTCATTATAATCAATTCAATGTTCTTGCTTTTTATCTAAGGCAACTAATTGAGTTTTGTAACGATTAAGAGAAACATCATAATTGAGTTTCAAAGAATACACCCATTTACAACCTAAGGGTTTGATATTAAGAGTACAAGAGACATATTCCATGTGATATTCTCTTGAAGAGACTGAAGTTGATTATTCATTTCCTTTATCCAACATACATCTTTAACAACATGTGAGTAACAAGTAGGAATAGATGTTTTAGAGAGAGAAGTAGTCAAGGAAACATATGGAAGGAATGAAATCTGTTTGGTGAATATCTATCAGGTCCTTGAGACATAGTACTAGATCGTTGTAGTTCAACTGGTACTAAAACAGGTGGGGATCAACATCGGAGGGAGGGATGAGAATATGACGATTGCGTTGTCTAATATATGTGATGTGAAGTTTGAAACATTCAATAAATGGATACAAGGTAGAAAATTTGGGAAGAATAGCAACATCATTGAAAATAGGAGTGAGACAAGGAAACAAAAAAATCAAAGTATATCATGTTCTTGAAGATGCAAAATGTTGATTAGAAGTATCATAACACAACCTTTAGGAGAGTGACTATACCCCATAAATGCACATTGATGACTAAAGAAAGGAGAGTAAAAATCAATAACTATAAAAGGAAGAAGACAATTGATCAAGAAAATAATGGTGGATAGAGTTTTGGGACATGATGTCTTTTTGCTGAAGATACTCCTAAAACCCATAGGTCATGTATTCACGACCATAGTCAAAGTGGAATATTTGAATATTGGTTTGGAACTAAGTTTCAACATATGACATAATTTTTTTAAAAATGGAAAACACTTCAAATTTAGATTGAAGAATATAGCTAAATAAAACAATTGTAATCATCAATAAATGTAACAAAATATTTATAGTGAACATTAGAAGCTGCAAGATACATACCCCAAACATTACTATGAATCATTTCAAAATAACAGGAAGTAGGATGAGCACTAGATGGAAAATAAAGTGTTTTACTTCTATCCAATTCGTAAATAGAACAAGAAACAGATGCACCAATACTAGTATTTTTATCTTCCAACAAACCAAATTTAAATGAGTGAGACAACAACAATTAGGATGACCCAATTTTCTCTGTCAACCCTCATAAAGATTTAAAACATTATTATAAGCACAAGAGAAGTGACAAGAATCAATCTGAAGACCGAACAATCTTCTTCCCACTTTATGCCCTTCTACAAACAGTTTCCCCGATACCTACTCCTGCATAAGACAATCAACTTGAGAAAAGTTAACATCACAATTGTTGTCTACTAATTGACCAAGAAACTATAAGTTGGAAGCAAGGGCAGGTGATATGAGCACATTCTGAAAATCAGAGTTTATGGCGCCAACATTAGTATTAGAAAGAGTATTCCTATCAACAATTTGGATTTTTTAGTACCATGATAAGAAGGTATATGGCACAATATTCTGAGGAACCTGTCACGATTCCCAAGGTTGAAAGGGCTTAAAGTACCATTTGTTGGATCATTTTAGGCTGTAGAACACCATTATTAGATGCATCATGGTTAGGAGGACAAATCTCAAAATTGGTAGTGACATGAAATGTCTATTTTGGACGTTTTGATTTTTGTGGGGGACATGTGCCACAGACAGAGATACTATGACCTATGACCCTGCTGTTTGGAATAATGACAAAACTTCTTACCGCATTTATGAGCAATATGTTCAAACTGTTTGCAGAAAAAACATTGGACTTGTTACCTTTGTCTTTACTTTGGGCAACATATGCAACCATCATAGGTTCCAGATGGTCAACATCATGAGATATGAATCCTTGAGTAACTAAACATTGTTCTTCCTTAAGAAGTTCACCAGGGCATGTATCCAAAGAAGGAACATGATTCGTATTCAACAATATACACCTTGATTTGATTTGATTATATATATATATATATATATATATATATATATATATATATATATATATATATATATATATATATATATATATATATATATATATATATATATATAAATAT
>Ga0123342_1009329_pt1 | contig 11806 bp, 3 predicted proteins | sample Turbeawhitnodule_FD_89960 | JGI IMG/M metagenome (GOLD analysis project Ga0123342, IMG submission 89960) | Root nodule microbial communities of legume samples collected from Mexico - Turtle bean Mexico white nodule | ecosystem: Host-associated > Plants > Roots > Nodule | place: Mexico: Nepantla... | reverse complement strand
GGATCAATATCAATATTTCATACAACAATCTACAAGGCATGATTCCAGATTTGTCACTACATAATAATTTATATTACCTTAATCTTAGATCAAATCAATTTCAAGGTCATATTCCATCATTTTTACGAGGTTCAATGTATCTTGATCTGTCTAACAATAAATTCACATATTATTTTGTTGCTACACTATTCAGGCCTCTTAAGTTTATACTTGTAGTTCATACCTTAAGTTCCTCAATGGTTTTCTCGTAGTTGGAATTTTCATTCAGGGAGTTTTGCAACTTTTGGCTCATCAAGGAGTATGCATCAACCATCTTTTCATGTTCCTATGCAATCACACCATTATATCCATTTCAGTGAAAAACTACAGCATCAATGATAAACAGATATAAACAATGACATGCTGGCATACATAGCTCTTCACCCACAGTGAAATCAGGCACAAATGATTCCTGCTAAATAGCCATTATGAAACATGAAAATTCACCAGCCAGTTAAAACTTAAAATGAATAATCAAATCCTTGTGTACTAAACCCTAAAATTCAAAATGAATAATCAAATCCTTGTGTATTTTCCCAAGCAGTGTACAATGAAATCTTTATGAAACAAACAAGACCACCACCACCGTCAAAATGTAAATAAGAGGAAGCACAAAATTAGAAACCACTGAATTTTATTAGTACATTCATAATTTCATATTAGACATCTAATCAGAGAAAGAATACAGTAAAATTGAGATGCAGGTCTACATTTTTCTGTTTTCTAGTTTTACTATTAATGAGGATTAACAAGGAGAGCAATGTAGGATTGGGATTTTACACATTTAATCCAACCGAAAAACATTCTCTTTCATCTATAATTGTTTTTGCTTTCTCCTCTAACTCATATAGAACCTGAAAAGGCTAATAAAATAGCTTTGCATCATATTTAACATAATAGAGACAGAAAACACGGATGAGTATTGAAAATGTTGTAGTTAGTGATATGCAATAGTATAAACAAATGCCTTGAAAAAACTTCTTATTAAAATGAATATAATTTATCATTTATAAAACATAACCTTTGAACTTGGACATACAAGAACATAGTTGTGTTGTAAAGTAGAGTTATAGTAAATCAATTTTCCAATTCAAATCATATTGCATCTAGAAGCATAACTTAACCAAAATACACCTCAAAGCAGATAAATGCCGAGAAAAAAATTATACTCATGGTATCTCAAATATTCATCAAAAGAAATAATAGTTAGTTGACACCATCTCAGTCTTCCAATTCAAATCAATTATAGTAAATCAATTTTCCAATTCAAATCATATTGCATCTAGAAGCATAACTTAACCAAAATACACCTCAAAGCAGATAAATGCCGAGAAAAAAATTATACTCTTGGTATCTCAAACATTCATCAAAAGAAATAATAGTTAGTTGACACCATCTCAGTCTTCCAAAAACTTAAGTATCATTACTTAAAAGAGTCACCACTTCAATCATACTCGTTAGAGTACTACCTCTGATTCCTTCCTTCCCAATTTTTCATGCCTCAATGCATCAACCACCTCTTGGTATTTTGAATACATTTTGGCCAACTTTAGGAAATAGATGTATATGGTAAGAAGGTGTATAATTGTGTAATTCAAATGAAAATGGGACCAGCATTAAAGGTAAAATATTAATAACTTACACTCCACCCATCTCAAACAAGTGAAGCAGCTAATGCAGTTCCAAAAACTCCAACAGCAATTTTTGGGACTAGTAAACTATTTTCCTCCACCATGTTATCGGCTTCAATTGATTCAATCCACCTTTAAGAACAAAACAACTAACTAAAAAATAATTATGGGAGCAAATAATGGGCTTTATGTTATCTATTCTTATAATTGTCATGTGCAGGTATGTTTTCATAACTAATGCATGAAAAGGATTGGAATAAAATTCAATTATATATGCTGATTTTGCACAAAAGTGACAATAATAATCATCTATCTACTACTGCTTCCAATATTAATAAATTTAGAAATAAAACTGATTACACATTACAATTATTAGTGCCACCGTTTAGTGAACTTGAGCTTGTATTAGTAAAGTAGCTAAGACCATATAATAACTACTAGTATAAAAGGAGATTATTTTAAGATTTCATGACAAAATTGAACTATCATATTTTTAGTTTACATTTCAGGCCACCTTTCTTTCATTTTCTTCCTCCTTACATTGATTAGACCTTTCAAATCAATGGTTTATTTAAACATCAGTCAGAACAAATTTTCTGGAAAAAATCCTACGTCAATGGGATCACTCCTTGAACTTCAAGTATTATTGAGAAACAATAAATTAACAGGTTCTAATTTGGTCCATTTTTATTGCAAAATTATTTGTTGAGTAATATGTGGAACCATGGTAATTGTAGGTGCAAATTTTTGGGGCAGAAACTCTCCACCAAGAGTATTTCCTAAGCAAGTATGTCTCGTAGATTCCTATAGATTGTAAATAAGGAATACAACATGAAAACAGAATTTAGGGTTTTAAGATGGGAAAGATACACCGTGAGTAAAGTTGTGCGGAGCTTTGATGAGCAAACACAAAAATTAAAGGCAAAGAACGAGAATGGAGAACGAATCGAAACTTACGATGATAAGCTAGAAGAGGTTGGTCTCCTTCGGATCAGAGAAGCGCCATTGGCCGCGTAGAGTGTGTTACCGTCACGAAGTGCGTTGCCGTCGCAGAGTGAGTAGCCGTCGCGGAGTAAGAAGCCATGGCGGAGTGCATTGCCATCGCGGCGTTGTCGTGGCGCCGTGGCGGAGTGCGTTCCCTTTGCAGTGTCTTGCCTCCGAGAATGAGAGATAGAAAAGGTTAAAGAGATAAAAGGTTTAAGATACTTAGAAATTCAAACCTCCAGAGTATATTCAGATTTAAAAAATTAAATAAGTTTTTATAAATATGAATATTTATTTAAATTAATTCATACATTTTTTTAATTTAAATAATATTTTGAATTATTAATTTAATTTTATGTTTAAATAAAATACAAAGATTAAAATACTATTTTAAATATAATTTTTAAATTAATATTAATTATTTTAATATTATACTATTAATAAATTTAAAATATTAATTTAAAATATTTTATGAATTAAAAATTAATTACTCCAAAATTAATATCTAAATTTAAATAATAGTGAATAAAAATTTAAGTATCTAATAATATGATGATTATTAGTTTCTAATTTTTATTTTTAGAAACCAAAAATTAGTCTCTAAAATAGATTAGAAGTGATTAAGAAAATGGTTTTCAATTACATCTCAAGAGACTTAAAAAAATGGTCTCTAAAAAAAACTTTCATTTTTATTTTTATTATTAGTTACCAAAAATATAGTATCTAATTATATTATAATTTTTATTAATAATAGATATTATTTTAAAAACCAATAATTTTTAGTTTATAAAATAGTATCTAAATTAGTTACTATAGAAACTATTTTTTTATATGATTTCTAAATTAGTTCCTATTCAAACATTTTCTAGTAGTGTATTGAGTAATTAAAATGTTATAAAAATTAATAAAAAAATATTTATTTTTATGACTAATTTTATGCACACGTTTTTTCTAACTTCAATATAAATTTAAATTATTTAATCATTTTAATAATTATTATAATAATTAATTCTTAATTATATTTTCACTTTTTATCATCGTAAAAAAAATTGGACACACAGGTTCATATGCCTGTGTCTTCCCACTAGACAGTATGAATGCCTTGAGCCTTCTTCCAAAAGGAACAAGTTTTAAAGGTTCTAATGGTTCCTAAGATGTTGGGGTCTATAGATTTCCATGGCAGGGCACATAGCTTCTTAAGTCAACTCTTTGGTGATCCTTCAACTTCTTCCTTCTCCATATGATCACGGTAACCTTGACCTAAGAACCGAAGTTCCACATAGCCAGTCCATTAATAGATGATTTTTTCCATTTATTTTCTCAATTGTAACCTTAGAAATCCTATAAATAGCAAAAATATGACATGTGAAAGTCATGACAAGAAAGAAAGCACCTCGTCCCTTCCTTTTTCAAAGGAAAATACTAGACACAGTCTAGAGTAGTAGAATGAGGGAAGTGAGGTTAGATACAGGAAGAGAAGACGATAACATTTCTAGGCAAGCACGACAATGATCAGCCAAGTGGACAGTGAAAGACCAAACTATATTTTCATAGTAAACCAAATATCCTTCAAATTTAGAGTACTAATACTTGAACCACCAAAACAAACCAGGAACACAGAGAGATAGGGAGAGAGGCAAGTCAACAAACTCACTGCACTTTTATCCAAAAAGAGTAAATTATTGAAACCAGGTTATCTTAAATGAATAGGAACAATGTAGAACAGCCTGGTATAATTGCAACCTGAGGTTGGACTGAGTTATAGAACAAGATGTTGAACTGAGTCAATTTCCTGCTGCACCCCCGCGTCACTACCAAAAAACCTAGAATTCAAACAAATATACACAGATAGAAAGTTAAAAACCAAACCTGTATACAGAAAAAGGTTCCAGGGATTGCAGCAACAATATGGGACTTTGTAAACTCAATCTCCAAAGCTATGTAAGAAAGGTGTAGGAAAAATATCATTCTGCATGATAGAAGCAACTAAAAGTCAACCAGATCAAGTGCAAACAGGATAAAAGCAACTAAAAGTAAAACTTAATGCTTTGACACAATTCAATCATTGTATCACGTGTTACACACTCATTAAGAAACCAATAAGTAGCTAATCAAACTTCACATATTTAGATAGGAAAGGAAGAAAAAGAGACAATGATCACAGTAATGTAAAAACTGCATCTTTAAAATAGAAGTCAGGCAATATGGGGCATCATTGTAGATTTATCTCCTCCCAATCAAAGAATAGCATGCTTTAATAGAATGAAAAGTTCATGCAACTCCAATCTGATTATACTAGTCCTAAAGAATTGAAAACATAGAAAATAACCAACTAGCCTAATATCAAAATAGTCAGAAAATGATTTTGGACTAAATTATAATAACAAGACCATCACTCTGATTTCTTATCCCATTTAGAGAACAGATTCAAATTCATTTATGGACATAGAATATTTAATTTCCACAATTAATAACACAAAGGCAAGAATTCAATCCAAAGACATACTATGACAAGAGAGTACCAGAACATGGAAATTTTACCAATTAAAAGTAAAAGCATAGTTTTTGTCTATGAAGCACAAATGCAACGATATTGATGCACTAAAAGATATTGATAAACATTAACTGGTATAAAAAAAACTCACTTAAATCACTATACACATTGTCTTAAAACAAAGAACAAGAGAGGGAAAAAGATCTATATAGAGAGAAATACAATGAAGAAGGAGGCATAATAAAATAAATTTAAAATTTCAGAATATCAATATTATTGGCTATTAGCTAATTGTGAGGTGAAAATATCAATATCTCATGACCATTCAACCAGCAACAGGTTAGCAGTACGTCAGTATCTTACAAAGGGGAAGAAATATTTAACATCTGAACCAACAGTTAAGAGATAAATTATTCAAAGCAAATGTACAGGGAAATAAAGAAGGCAAGCAAATAACTTACAACGAAAGTAGGGAAAACGCCAGACTATGAGGTCCTCGTTCCAATGCTTCAGCAAAAAACGTTTGATAGATGGTAACAATGTTGCCCTGTACAAAGAGGAAAAATATACCTGTAATAAAAAGCAAACATGATTTAAATACACACACATATAATATGCATGTGTGTATACTGTTTACTTCATAAAGGAGGCCAATTGCCCAAAGAAAATAACATACGATAGAGCTACAATCCCAAGTAAAAAAAAGTAGCCTGTCAGCACAGCATTGACTAAGTCATTAGATAGAAATTTGAAGAGCAAGAAAAGTGATAATAACATTGCACTCCGAACAAAAAGGAATCAGATGGCATGTTCATTGTTCATTGTCTCCTGTATAATTATATGACACAATTCAGATAAGTCAGAACATGACAACACTTGATTTGAGACTTAAAAGGAGAAACACAGAGAAGACAATGTGGATAAAAACCGCTACTTACAGTAGGTGGAGTTGGTTTGACAGAACGATAACATCCCACATACACAGTGAGACAAGCAGTCAAGATAACATTTACATTTGAATCTACTTTCACAACAAGAGGTGCTAAGGTTAAAACTGCCACAAGAGATAACAAGACATTGGTTAACAATGAAAAAATTAAATAAACCAAAAAAATGGATTGCATTTTCCCATTAGCAGATACATTAAAATTAAACAATAAAGAACTCAAAAGGTATATTACACTTAATTCCCTCTAATTCACTCATGAAAACCCCAAACACTCGATAGCACAACCATCTAAACCCCATAGGCCCTTACCTTATTAAATCCTGCAGCACCATCATCACTTTCCACTCATTCATGCCCATAGCTTATAACATTTGCATGCACTAAAATACCCAAAGCCTAATTTCACCAACCTTGCATGTGACAAACGCATTCCATCCACATTAAGCATACATTACACCCCAAAATTTACATTCACACAAGTTTACTTCTACCTTAAAAAAAATCATAGGACCCATCACTGAAACAGTAAAACAAGAGAAAAATTACCAACAACATTAAGCAAGAAGACTAACCTGCTAAAGTCAAATTCGCAATCCCCTGTGATCAGAAACAGCGCCAAATTAACGAACAGAAACACTTCACTGACCAAGTAGAAATCAATTTCACAAAAAGCAAAATGATAATTTATGATTTTGGTAGGAAACGAATGGATTAGGGTTTTAAGTTTTCTAACATATCCCGTTTTTGTTTTATTATCTGAATGTTTTTCTTTTACTACAATTTAATCGATGATGATGATGATGAATATATATAGAGGCAGGGCAAGCGGTTAGTCGATCACAGTAGCATCCTAGTAACTGACCCACGTAAGTTGAGGCGTTTGGACAAACCTGAAAGTTACCATTTGCCACGTCGGATTTAGAAAAAAATTTATAGCAAAATATTCTTTCAATTTCTATTTTCTTACAAAACTAGTTTGATGGTGTATATAAAAAGTAATTAAATATGTAATGGTCCCAAGTACCCAATATTGATTGAAAGACATGAATTTGAATATATTAGTTAAATATGTATTAACACTAACTAAATCTTACGGATAATATAAATCTTAACTGTGACACGCATTCTAATTTAGCTCCAAAATATAAAGCATCAGATACTATAAATAGGTAAAATATACTATAAATAGGTACAATAATTAAAATAAATATATGCCATTATTACAGCATTAATTGTATATCGAATATTCACTTGAGTGTCACACAAGCTTTTACATATGCATCTCCAAACACTAACAAGGTGTTTGTTTCAATGAGGAGCAGTGGAGAAAGTGTTTTCTGTGTGTTTGTTTCAATGATTTTGAGCATAGAAGTCATTTTTCATTCTTCACACAAATGAAGGAGTTTGGATTCTTACATTTTACTTAAATACCTTGCATGCAGTTTATTACAATACAAAATATACAAAATTAAATATTACATAAATTTTTATTTAAAAATTTCAAAAATATTAAATATACTATTAATAACAACATATAATTATAAATAATGAAAATAAAAAAGAAATTATAATATCAACAAAAGATATATAGTTATATAATACAACAAAATGTATACAAAAATAAATATTATTTTCATAAATTTTAATATATTTAATAAATTTATTCAATTTAACACAAAAATATTTGTTATTATATTTTTTAATTTTTTATTAAAAATACAAGTAATTAGGATATTATATATTATAAACAAATAATTAACTGAAACTACACACAAAAAAAAATTATCATAATTCATTATTCAAATATTTTTAATAAAAGAATAAATTTGTAAATTTACATTTTATACCTTTAAAATAATTTCTAAATTCTTTTTCAACTATCGTTTCACTCACAAATCAATTTTATCATTTCTTAATCCAAGCAACCTCACATATCCATTCATTTTCTTCTCCTCAAATCTCCTACTCAATACAAATACAGCAGAGAAGGAGAGGAAGAAAAGAGAACGGGGATAAAAAAGAATAAATCAATTAACTATATTGTGTTTATTCCCTTTTATAAAACAAAATAAATAAAAATAAAAAGGATGATACTGATTATAAAATAAGTAATAAGAATAATATTTAAAAATGTAATGAATAAAATATTTAAAATGTGATATAATTATAAATAATTCAATCCTATAAATTGTATTTCATATGTAAATTTTTAATATCCTATTATAAATAGCATTAGTAATATATAGTTGTGATTATGAAGAGGTACGTGAATGTGAAGTATGTGAATGTAAGATATAATTTATCGTGTAAGATTTGATAAATGAATTTTGACCTGAAATAAAGTTATTAAGATATTAGAATCAAAGTTGATTTAAAAAAAGTAAAAAAAATTAGAATAATCTTTAGCAAGTATATCAATTTTAGAATTTGGTTCAGTTTAGTTATTTTTAGTGTCTTAAAATTTAAAATAATAACTAAATAATAAATTAAAATTTTAAAAAATAACAAGAGAGAAAAGAATATATAAACACTAGTTTTATATTGGTTAACTATTATACCATAGCTACATCCACTTGTTTAAAAAAAAAACTTGGATGAAGAGGAGTTAATAGGAAATGAGATGAGAAAATAGAAAGGAAAAGTTTGAGAAGCTACAACCACGTTAGACACTGCAACAATGAACAAAATTCAACAAAATTCAACATACATAAATGATAAGTGATAAGGGTCAAATTATAGTAAAAATCATGGATCAATAGGTATGTAATTTATGTAGAAAATATGTAAAAACAAGTCAAAAGCAAGTCAAAAGCTCTCAAACTCCAAACTCCAGTTGAATCTAGAGACAAGGAATAAAAGAGGGGATCTTCAAAAATCTTGCAAAAAAACAAGAAAACAAATATGGAGCAAAAAGAGTCAATTTGCCCACCACATGAAGAATGGCTCAACGGATAGTGAAGATAACAAGCTTCAAGAAATCACTCAAAATGTTGAGCGCTTCTACATATGTTAAGCGAATTGAGACCAAAGTAATTGAAATCAAGAGAATCCTTAATCATAAAGAAAGCTCAATTTCGCTCAGAAAGGGCTTGAGTCACCCGCACCAAGTTTGAGAACAAAAGGATTTCGCTTGACGTCTAAATCAAGCCAAATTTACTTCATGGTTAAGAAAGGTCAATGCGGGGCTTAGCTTGGAGTGAATCCTAGCAAATTTTTGACTTTGGAGATCCCAAGAAGTCCAAAGATTGTTTTAGCTTGAAGAAAGTCAATCCGCTGAGCGAATTGGCCTACGTTGAGCAGATGTTAAATCTTCACGAATCCCTTTGAATCCCATTCAAAAATCCTATAAATAGGGACCTTGGGGCAACATTCCAAATCGTTGAGAGGCAAAGCCAATAAGAATAAGAGAGGCATTGAGACGCATAAGAGAGAAATCATAAGAAAACCTTATGGCTGAAGCTTAGAGAAATCTCTAGAGGAAAGGATCTTGAAGCCTAAGTTGGCCTACAACATTTAAAGGATCCATGTTTGTTGTTTTTTAACTTCTCATACTTGAACTCTCACTGTAAGATCTTATTATGAATTGTTAAATATACCATGTTGGGATTGAATGACAATGTGATATTCCTTAAGTTATTGTTGTTTATGTTTGCTTTTGTTTCTCTTTAAAATCCAATTTCCTTGGATTTGGTAGTGTTCTTAATACTTAATGGTGAGGAACGACCATTGATTGTCCATAGAACCTGAATTAGGTTGGAAGGCAATTTCATGTATCTGAATCATACTCAACCAACCATAAAATTCAATGGTCGCAGAGCGAGGAGTTGAGACTATAGTGAATTGTTCCATCTTAATGCAAAAATAAGTCATAACATTGACTAATTGTCCTAGATAACCTTGCGCAAGGAATCAATATGGTTTAGTCATAAAGAACATGGAGTTTGAATAAACAAGGCATTCATAAATAACAATAATAAGGGAGATTCACAAAGCTCTTTCAATCCCAACACATGTGTTATATTGTTATACATATTGTAATTTTTTTGAATAACTAACTTCTAATTGTAGATCTAGCTTTATATTAGACTAACATCTCTAACCCATTAACTACTTTTAGTTTTTTCTTTATTTTTCATTTTTGAAAAAGAAATCTCTTTGTGACTGGACTTGCATGCTAACAAGAGGCAAGTCCTCTTCAGAAGATCTTTTGATTGAGTAGGACATTGAAAAACTCTTAAGATCTAAAAGAATAAAGCTCAAACAAAACACAAGGAGGTTCAGAAAAAGGATCAAATCCAACCTCACCTAACTCTCAATCTCACACAACCAAAGAAAAAAAGATTACTGATAATAGAAAAAATGAAGGAGAACAAGTTGTTACTCATTCAAAACTTTGGGAGCCTATGCTGCTCAACAAGGACTAAGATATTTTTCAAGCATAATCATGCTTGCTAAAACCAGATCATTAGAATGAAGTCGACATTTTTTAGCTTAAACAGTAGCCATCAGTTCACATGAAAGGATCATAAGGACCCATATACTCATTTATTAATTGATAAGAACATGGGATTTGAAGAAAGGAATATGGAATCAGTTTACTTAAGATTATTCTCTTTCTCATTAGTTGCCAAAGCAAAAGAATGACTTCAATCCTACCCCAACCACAACTTGAACAGCTAGAATGACATTGAAGAAAAATATTTAAACAGTTTTTTCCACTCTCTCGCTTGATAAAATCTAAATTTGATATCTCCACGTTCAAGCAAGGACCGGGTGAGCCTTTATGTGAAGCTTGGGAGCACTTCAAAACACTTTTGAGAAGATGCCTTAACCACGGATTTAAAGACATAACCCAACTAATTATCTTTCACAACAGTTTGAGGTCTAACATAAATATGATCTTAGATGCAGCAGTAGGAGGAACCATGATGGTTATTGATGCAGCGCAAGCAACAAGAATTATAGATACTTTGGCTTCAAGGGATTATCAAGTACAACATGACATACATCCTGGACAAAAAAAGGGAGTGCAGTAACTAAATACAACTAATGCACTCCTCGCATAAAACAAGATCTTAACCCAGCATATTCGAGCATTAACAAAGAAAATGTCAAAACTATTTCAACAACTGCATACCATCAATCCTCCTCAACCTCCCAATCAGCCAAGGACATGTTAAAACTTTAGGGAAATCATTTCCCAAGTAAAATTCCTAGAACCCCACAACATCAGAAGAAGTTCAGTATCCGAACATTCAAGGAAGGTAAGACTAGGGAATAATCCAAATTAGAACTTTGGTTGGAAACAAAATAATGTTTCCTCCAGCAATAACCAATCCTACAAGTCACATCAACAACACATTATCCTTCACTCCAAGAAAGAACATCAAAACTAGAGGATACATTGGAAAAATTGATGCATACCTCCTTGATGAACCAAAAAACACACTGAGGCTTTTATAAAAAATTTGGAAACAAATATGGGGCAGTTGACCAAGCAACTAGTAGTACATCAGAACAAATTATTCACGACCAACACATAGGTAAACCCTAAAGAATAGTACAATTTTCTGAAACCCAAAGATATGAAGATTGAGATACTTAACTTTATCCCAATAACTCTAGGAAGTCTTCAGGTACATAACACACCATTAAACTTAAGGGCCAATATAGATTGTATACCCCTTTCTCTTTAAAAAAGGGGGGGGG
>Ga0123342_1009328_pt1 | contig 11809 bp, 14 predicted proteins | sample Turbeawhitnodule_FD_89960 | JGI IMG/M metagenome (GOLD analysis project Ga0123342, IMG submission 89960) | Root nodule microbial communities of legume samples collected from Mexico - Turtle bean Mexico white nodule | ecosystem: Host-associated > Plants > Roots > Nodule | place: Mexico: Nepantla... | reverse complement strand
GGCCGCTAGGGCGCCTCTTTGTCCTCTTTTTTGCAGGAATTCGCAGGCAATCAGTGGGAAGGAGTCCTTAGCTGACGGTTGAGGCCACGCACGAAGACGTCCCGGTCAACCGGACGGAACAGAAGAGATTCCTAGAACTTACAGGGAATATCTATCCTGATCTTGTAAAGGTATTTTACACTAACCTTAGTTTTGATGGTGACTCACTTGTTTCTCATGTCAAAGGTGTAGATATAATCATTACAAGTGAGGTGTGGTCTGCTGTGACCGGACTGAAGTCTTTTGGACTAAGAATCAATAGGGGAAACCTTGGAGTAGTGGAAGATTTCAACAAAATCCAGTTTTACAAAGGTTGTCTCAAGAATCCCCACTCCAAAGTGAGGAATTTTTCTGTTGGAGGGTTAAAGCTTGATGAAAGGCTTGTGGTCTTCATAGTTTCTTGGATTCTCACACCCAGGGGGAGCAACCATTCAACTCTATCCGAAGAAGATCTTCTTTTAATCTACTACATCATGAATAAAGTGAAGATAAACTGGATTCACACTATCAAAGAGCATATGCAAAAAGCTATGAGGTTATGTGACTTTCACTATCCCTATGCCATTTTGATTTATAAGTTTCGTCACTATTTTGAAGTGGACATAGAAGGAGAGCTAGCATAAGTAATCAAGCCATCCAGTGAAATCAACAGTGGATCCCTAAGCAAGATGGGATTTACTAAAATTTGTGGAAGATGGGTAACCAAGGATGGTAATCTAGCTGGCCCAAGTGGAACTCATGAAGGAGATGAAACTGAAGAGGCAACAGTGCAAGATGAACCTGCTGTTGAAACTCAAGAAGGTATGCACCATAACATCAATGTGGAAGAAAGGAAGCCAAACATGTCATCCTTTGAAATGCAAATGATCAATAGAATGGATACCTTTACTAACAATCAAAGGAACCTCTATGAGATGTGCGAGTCAAGGTTTACCAACATGGATACACGATTCTCTACTCTGGATGAACAGATTGAAGAAGTTCAGAGGCAAATTCTGGAACTACAATTCCAAAGGGAGGATATCCCTTCTTTTTAGCTTAACAATTTTTTTATGTTGTTTTTAATCCTACCTTTTGTCCATTTGATAAGACAAATAGGGGGAGAAGTATTGTTGGGAAGTTGTAATGATTCTTAAACTGTGTTTAATTGTGTTTACTGCTTTAGAACATTGCCCTTATTCACTGTGTTACTACTTTATTTCTGGAAGTTTTAAAGCTGATATGTTTTCTGGTTTTCAGTTTTTTAACTAGTTATCTCTGTGATATAACTGATTGTTCTATGCAGCTCTACTTATTTGAAATCTAATATATTGTGCATATCTGTTTTGGACTAGACTATTATGTGTTTGTTCAGTGATTGCAGGATTGAACAAATTCTAAACAAAGAACATTCCTAAAAGCATCCCAAGGATTTGTGTCCATCAAATAGGGGGAGATTGTTGAAGATGGGAAGCTTTGATGTATCAAATCCTCTTTGAAGCCTGAAGCTGTGTTGTGTTTTAGGTTTAGGTTTGGTTTGGGGTTTAGAATCTTTGTAAGATAAGTCTTGATTCTTAAACAAAGGTTATTCCAATCTGTTTTAAAGATTTAAGTGTTTTTCCATGCAAAGGAAAAAACAACCGATTAAAGTTTCGAGATAATCGGTTGTTTGTTACTTAGCTGGCAAAGGTGTTTTGAAATTGTTTTTTGAATCAGTTATAAGTTAAATCATAGTTTTAACCGATTAAATGTGTGTTTTCATAACAATTTTTTGAAAACCTGTTTTAACTGATTTGGTTTTTCAAATCTAGCTTCAACGGTAGCTTCTCAAGTAATATAAAACTAGTATTGTTTCAAAGGTGAAAAGATTGATAGAGATTTCATAAAACAGAAAAGTTTGTTACTCTGATTTGAGATTGATTTGAGAGATTACGAACTGTTTGTGAAAAGGTTTTTACCAAGTTTTAGCACGATTGCTTTTGAGCTTTGCTGTGATTCAAAGAACTGATCAATAGGGTTTCTGGTGTACTGTGATTCCAGGTGTTTTCTATCCTTGTTTAGGTTCTTGTAATTGTTCATATTACTCTCTTAAAAAATGTTGTAAAATCATGTAAAGTCAGTGTGATTCTGGCTTGAGGTGTTGGTTGTGTGCAAAGAGGGTGAGTAGGCTTTGTGGGATTCAAAGTCACCTCTTTGTGTGGTGTATGTGCAATTTGTGATTGATTGCATAGTGGAATACTCAGTAGTTTGACTGAGGACTGTTTGTAGCTCTTGGATAGACTACAAACTGAGGTGCAAGGCTTGCAGACCGAGGTGCACAAGCTGAAGGAGGCTGCAGGTCAAGACGCCCTCCTGATCAAGAACCTCTCTCAGTGCGAAGCTGCCCTGTATCTGGAGGTGTCTTCCCTTCGCCAAGCCGACGAGGAGACCAAGAAGCTTCTATTTGAGAAGTCCCAAGAGGCTCTGCGCGCCCATGCTAAGATCTTGGATCACCGGAAAGAGGTTATTGATTTGCAGGAAAAAGCGGAGGAGTCACAAGCCAAGATGGTCAGGCTCGAGGAGAGGGCCACTCAGCAGGAGGTTCAACTTGGCCAACTGGAGGGAGAGCTAGCCTGTAAGGTCGAACACTTCAACCAGACTGAGGAAGAGCTCACCATTGACGTTGCTGATGCCTATGGTGTTGGGTTTGAGGATGCCATAGCTCAAGTTGCCTGCGTGCATCCTAGGGTGGATCTCTCCCAACTTGATGTGACAAAGCGAGTTGTTGATGGGCGGCTAGTTTCCAAGGAGTAACCTCTCCTTTATTGTAACTTAACCGCCTGATGAACAATTCAGAAACTTGTATATATGCTTACTTATGGAATTTGCCTTTCTTTAATCTGCTTTCCTTGTCTTGGTTGTTATCTGCCATGGCTTGCATTAACTTTGCTAACAACGTCTTTGACGCATATTCACACCTTAAATAGCACGCTTCCTCCCACCTGCTTTACCTTCTTGCGACCTTCATTATCTTAAGGTATCGGTGGTGTGCGTACAAACTCTTAACTGGCCTTATCTTTGTCGCACGAAGATAAGGAAAACCCTTACTTGCTGTTTTTGACCTTTGTCTTACAAGATAAGGAAAGGTTTTCCTACTGATCTCGTCCTTGCCTCTTAGGACAAAGGAGATGTGTTACTGGTGTTACTGGTGAACCATGTTGTTCTCGACCTTGACTTACAAACAAGGGAAAGGTTCGATTTTCTGACCTCAACCTTGTTCCATGAGGGCAAGAGAGGATTTAACTATTGAACCATGTTGTTCGGCCTTGGCGTTCTCACTCAAGAGGGAGATGTTCTCTGCGAACCATCCTATCCCAATCTTAAGACTTATAACCCAAGTGAAACGTTCGTAACTGACCTCGTCCTCGCCTCTTAGGGCAAGGGAGGATTTAACTGCCGAACCATACTGTTCAACCTTGGCGTTCTCACTCAAGGGGGAGGTTCACGAAAAACCATATTGTTCCCGATCTTGAGACTTATAACCCAAGGGAAAGGTTCATTACTAACCTTGACCTTGATCCATGAGGGCAAGGGAGGATTTACATGGCGAACCATACTGTTCTCGACCTTGGCGTTCTCACTCAAGAGGGAGGTTCATGAAAAACCCTATTGTTCACGACCTTGAGACTTCTAACCTGAGAGAGAGGTTCATTAACTGTATTGTACAAAATACTTGAAAAATCTTTAACTGAATAACTGAAATTTTATTGGGTGACCTCGTTAAAAAACCACTTGAAGGGAAAAAGAGTGTCCCATAAAACTATGTACAATGCAATAACTCAACTGAAAAAAAACTTAAGGTTGGTCGCGTTCCACGTATCGCTCCACCTTCTAAAGTCTCGAGCTTGTATGCTCCATTACCAAGGGCTTCTGTCACCCTGAAGGGACCAATACACTTGGGAGACAACTTGTTCTCTAGCTGGTATGGGTTGGCCTTCCTCATCACCAAGTCGGCGACCTGGAACTGCCGAGGTTTCAGCTTGGAGATGTAAATGTACTTGTTCCTGCCAGAAACTCGAGCACCTTCGTGCGTATCTTCCAACGATGGAACGCGGACCTTCGAGTCTACTCCTCCTCCTGTGAAGATTTCCTGCAACACAGAGAACGCGACCGTTTGCACTCTGACGCTCAAGTCAGTAAACGAGGCAGAAAACACCGTGCACCTCCGTATCAGAACAGGGCAACAACCGTGCTCTGGAGGTGCGTAACTGAATTCTCTCTTATTCACTCTCAAGTTGACAAGTGCCTACAGTTTTCCAAATGACAGAGTATCTGGAAAACGTACCTTATGTTGTTTCTTTTCGTGCCTTATATACCTTTGTTGGTGTTTCTGCCACGTGGCTTCCCTGCCTTAAGCTCACTTCGTGAGCGTACCTCCCAACGTTGTATTCCAGACTTAGGAGTATCCTAGTGCGTGTGGTAGCTCTGTTGGGGTGCTGGCGCGCCCAGGGGCGACTGCATGGGAGCCAACTGATGCACCCGTTTCTGAGTCACTTCCCCTGGGAGTCCCCTGAACCACCCACGTACCCTACATGTAGATGGTCATCTGGGGTGTGGCCTCTTACAGGTCGTATCTGCTCTAGAGGTCATCAGCGGTGGTGCGTTCTGCCGCATTCCTACACCTCATGCGCGGGTAAGCCGTGGACAGGGGTCCCTCTTTACTGGTACTGGGGGTGTGGCTTCAAATCCACCTTTCTTGGCTATGTTTACTTCCTGACATACTGAGGCCCGAGGCCTCCAGGCCCCTACCGTGCCGCCTCACTCCCTGCTGTCCCCTCCATGGTTGCTCCTACCTCTGTGGGTATCGGGGGGTGACATCATATAGGCCAAAGCACGTTCTCAGGACAACTGGTTACACCTTCGAGGTAGGCGACGCCTAAACCTGTCGACGCCCAAAGTTGGCGACGCCCATACCTGGCGACGCCCAAAGCTGGCGACGCCCATACCTGGCGACGCCCAAAGCTGGTGACGCCCAAAGTTGGCGACGCCTATACCTGGCGACGCCCAAAGCTAGCGACGCCCATACCTGGCGACGCCCAAACCTGGCGACACTCAAGGCGGTCAACATATTGACTTTCCTTCTTGGAGCCCCTGGTGGGTCCTACCACATGTTGACTTTGGTCAACGCCCGAAGACGGGTCGGTATACAAGCCCCCCAGTCTTGAGCTGATAACTTGTTTTTAGTGAAAAGACTAAGGCCTCACCCTACCGTCTACGTGGCATTCTGGTGATGGGATGTTCCTGTGCTTGTGACGTGACAACTTAAGTGGCGCATTAATCTCTCGACACGTGGCCCAATCTTGCGGCTGAGGCTGAGTGTCGCTAGCGCTTCTCAAGGTTTACGTTATACCTTTCAAAAACGCGCGCTCTGAGCACTGTTCCATCATTCACACCCAATCCTTCACTGTTTGTCTTCTTCCTCAAGCCCTTGCGATTTCTTCCTCACAAAGCTCGCGCCTTTCTTCGATCAACCATCAAAGGTATGATTCTTAACCATTGTTTGCCCCTTAATCTCATCATTCTGTACTGATAAACTGTCTGGGACTGTTTAAATTCTTGCATTTACGCCCTTCCTCTCTTTCCTTCACTTCCTCTGTTTTCTGATCTTCTTGCGAGGGTAGGGGTTTCTGGGTTTTCCTCCCATTTCGACACCATGGCCCTTTACTGACTAAGCCTTTACTCTTCTTTCTGCTTCAACTTTCTTTGTTGCACCATGGCGCGTACCAAAACCACCGCCAACCCTCCACCTCCCAGCATCTACTACAAATCTCAATACCCTTGGGCCTCTGATGAAATGCTGGCTGAGGCCTCGACCTTAACCTCCATATCTAATTGGCGGGCCCATGTAGGCGAACCAGGTGTTTACAAACACAGCGCCTTCGCCAGAAGGCACGACGCGTACATATTCGTTCGCCCTTGCACACCGGGTGAGCCCGTTTGTGTGGACGACCGGTCAAACAATGGGGAGGCTTTCTTCTTCTTCTACCAGACCGTGTTCAAACGCATAGGTTTGCGTCTACCTTTCTCTGGGTTCGAGAGAGAGCTCCTTACTGAAATAAACGTCGCCCCTACCCAACTACACCCCAATAGCTGGGCCTTCGTCAAAGCGTTTGGAATCCTTTGTGGATACTTTGGCCAACCCCCCTCTGTAGACATATTTGTCCATTTCTTCGAGGTCAAGAAACAAGGGAAAAGCCTCTAGGTCAACTTCAGCAGCATCGTCGGGAGGATTCTTCTATCCTTGTTCCAACAGTCCTACAAGGGATGGAGGGGTAAGTTCTTCAAAGTGTGCTGTACTGATCACGACTGCACAACGCTGAATGGCTTCCCCTTATACTGGGTGAAGAAACTAAAGCTGACCAAACCCAAGACCTTGGACGAGCTATGCTCAACAGATCGAGAAGTGTGCTTGATCTTGGCCAGCGTGGGGGTCTTGGATACTACTGAGTTGATAGCTCGTGAATACGACTCTGCAACCCTCACTCAATACCTTAGTATGGGAACTACTCCCCACTCATCCTCTTTGATTCTTGCTTCTGCTAGTGTTTACCTTTGTTCATATATGAATTGTCTGTTTGCTTTAGGTCTCCATAGTATATCTGAATGTGCTTTATGCTTTGACTTAGCCTGTGCCTAACCTCACCAGCCCCCCTGGACAAAGGCAAATGGGTGGTGGTGATTCCTTCTGAGGATGATGAGGACACCGAGGACGGGCAAGTCTTCAAGAGGAGGAGGACCAACAAGGTCGTCACCTCCTACTCTTCCTCCAATCATGTGATGAGTCCCTGAGGGAGCACCCTCCAAGTGCTACTTCACCGCCCCATCAACTGGCTTTGGGGGTGGGGTTGAGTCCGCGTCCATACGTAATCCTGCTCCGGCACTAGAGCTTCCCCAACCGGTCCAAGGCTTTATAAGAGGCTTTATGCACCAGGCGACACCGGGAGGCTCGACTGACGCGACCACAAAAGAAGGTGTTGCCTACTACATTGGGGAATACTTTTCTAACGCCCGCACTTGGCGGGAACAAGCTGAGGGAAAAGCCGACAACTTCTTGGCTCTTGAAAAGCAGTTTTGCCTTGCTAAAAGAGAAAACTCAGGCCCAAGAGCGTCGTTGGTTTCACCAAGAGGTCTCCTACAAAGAAACCTTGAGGGAGGCTCAACAAGCAAAGGATGTCGCCAACAAAAGACTCCAAGAAGCTGGTCAGTCCTACGTTCAACTTCTAGGGCAAACTGTGCCTCTTCGTGTGGAGATCGCTGAGCTTAAAGATGATGCCGAAGCCTCCAAGATCAAAATGAAGACCCTTGAGGACCGTTGTGTCACTCGAGAGGTAAAACTGGGCGAGGTGGAGGCAACGCTCAATGCCAAGACTGAAGCCTTCGACCTGCTGCAAGCTGATTTTTCCAAACTGCAGGCAGAGAAGGACGAAGCCTTGGCAGCCAAAGATAAAGAAATGGCCTCCCAAGCTGAGCGCTTTGAGAAAGCGGAGAAAGACCTGGTTGACGACGCCGCGGGCGCTTTTACTGAGGGGTTTGCAGAGGCCTTAGCCTAGGTTGCATGCGCGCATCCAGGGATCGACACCTCCAGCTGCGGCCCTCTCAACCACATCGTCGAGGGAAAAATCGTTCCATTAGTTCTTCCTGAGGATTAGCCTCTTTTTTAACTTTGTACCTTCATAAGCATCTATTACTTTGTATTGCCACACTGAATATAATCGATCATTTTATCTTCCCATTCTTACTTATGCTTCTCTTCTTCTACTACTTGGTAAACATGTCTGCATTTTATCTTCATGTCGACCATTGTCTCCACTTGCTGTTTCAAAGGTGTATATGTTACTTTACCGTGGACTTACTTCGATCTCGTTTACTTACTTCGCGAACTATAGGCAGTGCGTGCCTTTCTTTCTTGTCCTTTCAACCAAAGCGAGGTGCATACCTTTCTCTTGTCCCTCGAACTCCTTCTACTTTCTAACTTGTGGGATTTTCTTAACCTTTTATCTTTGTTCGACCTTCGTGGCCCTAAGGCATTCGTTTCTGAAGGTGTTTCTGGCCTCGACGCCGCTCAAAGGCGAAGGAGGGCTTATCTTGGCCGAAGCCTACTTACTCGTACTGGGTGCCCACACTCGAGGAGAGACCTGCTGAACGCAAGGTCGTTTCGTCCTCAGTGTGTCTAGACACTTGGGAGAAAGTTGCGCTTTGGTGCCCAAGCCCGAGGAGAGGCCTGCTAAAAGCAGCGCCGTATCGTCCCCGGTGTGTCTAAACACCAAGGCAACTAGCCCTTATCTCTGCCCACTTGGTGCCCACGCCCGAGGAGAGACCTGCCTTAAAGGTGAAGCCGTTTCGTCCCCGATGTGTCTAAACACCAAGATGACCAGGGACTTGGTGATTACGCCCAAGGAGAAGGTTTCCCAAAGGATGGCACGACTCCTATCTGGCGTGTATCTGCACCAAGGCCCCTGGCTCTCCACTGCTTCGTACTTCCTCTCTTGTTTGATGCCCACACTCGAAGGAGGCGCCCCCCGCCACTTTCTTGCGATGTGTCTAAACATCAGACAACCGGGACTAGTCGTTCTCACCTGGGGAGGGGGCGTCCCGAAGGAATCCGTTAACCCCTGCCCAGGGATGAGACGCCCGGATTTTAACTATACCGTGCATACCTTTCAGCCTCGATGCCCATGCCCGGAGAGTGCGCTCCCGCCACTCCCTTTGGGGTGTCTAAACGTCAGAGTTTGTTTGCGCGCTTGGTGTCCACGCCCAGAGGAGATATCCGCGTCCCTCTTGCTGAGATGTCCAAACACCATGGTGGCGGGTTCGTTTCTCAATGAACCGCGCCATTTCTTTTTAGCGTTTCTTTACGTTGCAAGCAAGGAAAATTCAAGACAATGTATACTTAAACTGATCTTTACTTGGGTGACCTCATTAGAAAACCCCCGAGAGGGAAAAAAGTGTCCCCTCAACTCTATACTACATCAAGTCTTTAACTAAAATAAAACATCAAATTAGTTGCGTTCCAAGTGCGTGGAATGGGGCCTCCCTCCAGAGTTTCAAGCATGTACGACCCGCTCCCCTTAGCCTCGGTTACTCTAAAGGGCCCGGTCCACTTGGGAGACAGCTTGTTCTCTAACTCATATGGATGAGCCTTGCGCATGACGAGGTCCGCCACCTGGAACTGACGAGGCCTCACCTTGGAGCTCTACTAGTGCTCCACCCTTCTCTTCACTGCCTCAGCCTTTATTCTCGCCTTTTCCCTGGCCTCGTCCAACAGGTCTAAATTCACCCTCCTCTCCTCGTTGGACTCCTCTGCCACAAAGTTCTGGAAACGTGGTAAGCTCTCGTGAATCTCCACCGGGTTCATCGCATCCGATCCGTACACGAGGCTGAACGGCGTCTCCATGGTGGAGGTTTGAGGCGTGGTGTGATAAGCCCACACTATCCTTGGTACTTCCTCCGCCCAGACTCCTTTGGCCTTCTCAAGCCTCCTCTTCAATCCTCTCAACAAGATTCTATTTGCGGACTCCACCTGTCCGTTCGTCTGGGGTGTTCGACTGATGCGAACACCTATTTGATGCCTACCTCTCTGCACACAACTTCCCCAATTGCTGGCTTGCGAACTGAGTACTGTTATCCGAGACCAGGCGCCTCGGCACACCGAAACGACACACAATGTTTTTCCAGACAAAGATTGTTGTACCTTGTGTGCAGTGATCTAAGCCACCGGTTCTGCTTCTATCCACTTCGTGAAGTACTCAATAGCTACTATCAAGTACTTCATCTGCCTTATCGCCAACGGAAAAGGCCCCAGAATGTCAATTCCCCAAGTGTGGAAAGGCCATGGGCTGTAAATTGACCTCAGGTGTTATTGGCACTGCTTGCACCGCTGGGCGTACCCTACACAATCTTCCCTTACGGTTGGCCAATAAAAACCTGCACGTACCACCTTGAATGCTAACGATCTTCCCCCCACGTGGCTTCCACAAATCCCTTCGTGGAGTTCAACCATTATCCTTGTGCACTCATCTCCACTTACACACGTCAAGTTTGGGTGCGTAAACCCATGCCTGAATAACATCCCATCCACCAGGCTGTACCTTGCGGAATTTCTTTTCACCTTCTTGCCCTCTTCTGGCTCTGCTGGGAGGATCCCATCTGCAAGGTAGCGTCTATAGGGGGTCATCCACGTGTCTCCTTCTTCTATAGCGCACACTTGCATGAGGTCCCCTTTTGTGGGAGAGACCGAATAGACACTTACGTTAGGGGCTCTCGCCGTCTCCTGAGTCAAGGACCGATGACTCTCCAGCTTTCCCTTGGATGCACTGACTAGGAGGACATCCACTCTGTTATCTGCTACAAACTTTCGCAACGCCTTGAGGGTCTCTTGGATGACCGTCCTCTGCTTTCCCCCCTTGCCTGAGCTGGCCAGCTTGGCGAGCAGGTCAGCATGGGCATTTTGCTCTATCGGGACGTGCACCAACTCAAACGCCGCGAATGCTCCCTTCAGCACTTGGACGTACCTCAAATACGCAGCCATCTGCGGGTCCTTTGCTTGATATTCCCCGATCACATGCCCCGTGACCAGCAGCGAGTCACTCTTCGCAAAGAGGTTTCGCGCGCCCATCTCTTTGGCTAAAAGCATTCCTGTGATCAGGGGTTCGTATTATGCCTGTTTGTTGCTTGCCTTGAAGGCGAACCGTAGGGCTTGCTCAATCAACACCTCGTTGGGCCCCTCCAAGACTATCCCGGCGCCACTTCCCTGCTGATTCAAGGATCCATCTACTAATAACAACTACTGGGAATTAAATTCTACCTCGAACGGGGCGCCTCCCGGTGATAGTTCTGCGACGAAGTCTGCATAGATCTGTCCCTTGATGGATCCCCTGAGCTCGTATACTATATCGAACTCTGATAGCTCCACCGCCCAGCGAACCATCCTCCCAACGACATCTGGCTTCTGCAACACCTTCTGGATGGGGAGATCCGTCATCACCACCACCGTAAAACTATGGAAATAGTGGTGAAGCCTCCTGGCAGAGAATACTACTGTCAGGGCCGCTTTCTCCAAAGATTGATACCTCGTCTCCGGGCCCTACAAGGCCTTGCTCACGAAGTATATAGGCCTCTGCACCTGATCCTGCTCTTGAACCATTACAGAGCTGATGGCCCACTCCGTCACTGCGAAATACAAACGGAGGGGCACGCCTGTCTGTGGCTTGCATAACACAGGAGGCCTTGCCAGGTACTCCTTCAGCTTGAGGAAAGCTGTCTCACACTTCTCTGTCCTTACGAAGCGGCTGTTCCTCTTCAGGCACTGCAAATATGGGTGGCCCTTATCTCCACCAACAGATACGCACCTTGACAGGGCCGCCATGCACCCCGTCAACTGCTGCAGTTCCTTTACCGAGGCTGGGCTCCTCATGGCGATGATTGTTGCACACTTATCGGGGTTCGCCTCTATTCCCCGCTCAGTGAGCATGAATCCCAGGAACTTACCTGCCTCGACCCCAAAGACGCACTTCTCAAGGTTCAGCTTGAGGCAGTACTTGGCTATAGTGGTAAACAGCTATTCCAAATCAGCTGTGTGCCGCTCCCTCTCATGTGAGATCACCACCATATTGTCAACATATGCTTGCATATTCCTACCCAACATGGTCGCAAGGACCTTATCCATCAGCCTTTGGTAGGTGGCGCCCGCGTTCTTCAGCCCAAACGGCATCACCTTATAGCAGTAACAACATGTCTCGGTCATGAATGTCGT
>Ga0123342_1009327_pt1 | contig 11811 bp, 9 predicted proteins | sample Turbeawhitnodule_FD_89960 | JGI IMG/M metagenome (GOLD analysis project Ga0123342, IMG submission 89960) | Root nodule microbial communities of legume samples collected from Mexico - Turtle bean Mexico white nodule | ecosystem: Host-associated > Plants > Roots > Nodule | place: Mexico: Nepantla... | reverse complement strand
GAGATTACCGGATGCGTCAAGAAAATTTACCGGAAGCGCCAATCCGAAAATTTACCGGATTTCATAATCCAGAATACAAAAACAAATGTACAATTTATATAGGGACAGTTTTGTCTTTGCGCAATCTTTTGGGGGTGCAGGAAGAAAAATGTAGGGGTGCAGGAAGAAACTGCCATGTAAAGATTTGATGTTTAAGCTTAATTTAGGTCCATTGACCAAAAAAAGTTAGGCTTAAAGCTTGTGCCCACCATGAATTGATATATGGATATAGACACCAAAAATAAATTAAAAGAACCAACAATAAAAACACAGAGGTGTAGAGTTATATAAAATTTGAAAAAAAAAAACTTAAATAACACAAGAAAAAATCTAAAACAAAAAAGAATTGAGTTACATATAAACTCACACCGTAATTATATTGATTTTCAATAATTACTTTTAAAAAATCTTCTATCATTGTAAACTACATTTCAAGAATTTTAAGCATTATATATAGTAAATATATGGGAGTTAACATTTGAGAATATGTGGGTAGTTCGAGAAAGTTCAAAGTAACACGTTGGCTTAATATGATAATTACAGAACTAATGGAACTTACCAGACTAATTAATGAAAGCTCCATCAGTTGTTAATGCGTCATAATCTTACTTTTTCTAAGATACTTAACTTAAGCACCATTACATGATCATGATTGTTTCTCTAAAAAAATCTCAAATGTTCCATCACCTTCATCTTCTATAACCATGGATAATATGCTCTTGAGAATAGAATATGCCGGAAACCCAACTTTTTTTTTTTTTTTTCTCAAATAGACATTTTTTTTTTTTTGTTTATAGTGACTTTATCATATAAGAGATACTAGTACGTTGTAGATTTCATATCAATTAAATATATCTTATAGTATATAAGTATCTGTAAATTTTTTTTTAAAAGTTAGTTTTTATAAGGTTAACTTATATTTAAAGTTCATCTCTTAAAATGGTATCAGAGTCATTTTGAGTTTATTTTAACTAAAATTTGTTGGACTTATCAGATCACTCACAAAAGTGTATTGGAGATCTCATATCGATTAGAAATAAGATTAAGCTTAAAACTCACTTCTTAATACATATGAAAACGAATAATCCAAGCCTTGTTTTCTCTCATATCTTTTTAATTTAGAATTGTGTTATATGTTGAGACTAATCCAACAGCTATTTTGCAGCAAAGAAAATGTTATGAATAAAAGGTAAAAAAGTGCCATAAAAATGAAGAGTACCTTTGTGAGCACAAATTGTGCACAAAACAAAAAGTTATAAAACAATTAACACATACCTAGCTAATCAGAATCATGGAGGCATAAAATAGGGTGAAGATAACGTATATTAGCTCACCAATATATTATAAGAAATGAGGGGTGCACTTGTAAGGAATCCCAAGTCATCCACCTAACATGTTACTTTATCTTTAGTTCTTTTCCATTTTTTTTCTTTAGTTAAATTATAGTGTCCCTAGCAACAGATGAGTTTCAAAATCAATCCAAAATTTAACGTCACATCCAATAACCACCACCACAAAAGCCGAGTTATATTATCTAATAAATAGTCAAGCTTTTGAGTGGAATAGTTGTTTAGTTGTGGTCCTTATTAAGCTCTTTCACTGCTACAAGTTTTGCATTAGTTTAATATATACATTATTAGGATTAGGATAAGCATCTGTTTTGGACAACATTGAAGGTTCAAGAACCGCAACTCACGCAAATAGATGAATGTTGATCTCGTAAAAGCTTAATTAGTAAGTACTTAAAGGACAATAATTTTGGCCTAATTCCAAAAGGGTACTTGTTATTCACTTTGTCCTTTTTCAAGCCTAGGATTAATGGTGGTGAAACAACCAATTTAGAGAAGCCAGGAACTTAATGATATTACTCAAGTCAAGGTACATTACATACATGGATGATGATGATGATTAAGAAAAGATGAATACTTAATTATGAAAAGATGAACACTGGGAATACATATACAAGGAAGTTAAAAAGAGAAAAGACACAAAAGGGATGCAAAATTCACCCTTGGACACAACCATGCTTATCTACAATTTGATGCCCCCCATATGGTTTTGGCCTTATCCTGCAAACCCCACAACAACTGTAGCTGATGAAAGGAAGGACGAAAAAGCCTAAACTAGGGAGACTAGCACTCCTCAACATACAAATTATTATTCTTCGTGGAAACACCATAGCCTTGTTGGAGATTAAGAAGCTACAAAAGTAGCTTAATTATTAATTAAGTAATTAAGCATTGCTCCTGAATGATCCAAGTGCCTTGATAGCTGCTGCTCTAAGGATGTATTGGTGGTAGAATGCTGCCACTGCTGCTCCAATAATTGGTCCAACCCAGAAAATCCACTGATCATAAAAAAATCACCATAATTAATACACCCACTATCAACATCCATAACAACATAACCTTCAACACCCTTTTGTTTTCTTCAGTAAAAATATGTTTCATCTTGAAATATATTATATACACTGTTAAAAAAGTTTTTACCTGATCATCCCAGATTTTTTCTTTGTTGTAGATTACAGCTGCTCCAAAACTCCTTGCTGGGTTAATGCCAGTGCCAGTAACTGGGATTGTAGCCAAGTGAACCATGAACACAGCAAAGCCAATGGGGAGGGGTGCTAGTACCTTCATATTGAAAAAGTGAGAGCATGAATTAGTAATAAAGTTTGGCCACTAATGAGAGTTTTTTAGAAATTGTTTTGGAACATATATGGTGCTTACAGGAACATGGGAGTCCCTAGCGTTCCTCTTAGGATCAGTGGCAGAGAAGACAGTGTAGACAAGAACGAAGGTACCAATAATCTCAGCACCCAAAGCAGTACCCTTGTTGTAGCCATCAGCAACAGAGTTAGCACCACCTCCATACCTGTTGTAGTATGCCTTTTGGAACCCCTTGGCCAGTCCAGTGCCACAGATAGCACCAGCACACTGTGCTACTATGTACAACAACGCCCTTATCAACGACACCTTGCGTCCTAGGAACAGCCCAAAAGTCACAGCCGGGTTTATGTGTCCTCCTGCAACACTCACCAAATCAAAAAACATGTTATAGTTTCTTGTTGCATGCATATTCATACACGTTCCTTGTCCAATATCCAATCAAACCAACAAAAAGAACCACCAAATTACAATTGCCTAGTTCTTGAAATACAAAAGTTGAAACTTGAAACCTTAGAAGAGCAAAATTGTGGTGCTTGTGAGAGAGGAAATTGAAAGGGGTGAGAGATATGTACCTGAAATACCGGCAGTGCAGTAAACAAGGATGAAGATCATGCCACCAAAGGCCCAAGCGATGCCCAAAATGCCAACCCCATCACATTCGGTGCCACCAACGTTGGCATCAGTCTGTCTTTTGTAGCCAATAATGGTTAGCACAGTGACATAGAGGAAGAGAAGGGTAGCTATGAACTCAGCGATAAGGGCTCTATAGAAGGACCACTGTGTGAGCTCTTCAGGGTCGAACAAGGGTGCTGGAGGAGGGTCCTGATAGTCTTTGGCAGCGTATTCTCCTTGCTCTTGAACCTCAACATCTTTAGCCATTTCTCAAGCCTCAATCACTGCTATAGCTAGTTAACTGTGTGTGATATGCTGTGTGCCAAAGTGCAGTGGAAAGAGGTGGTATTTAAGTAACAAAAGAAAGAGAGAGAGAATGGTGATGAATGGAATAATTAAACCATTTCTTTTGTTTTTTGTCTATGGACAATGACATGATTAACATAGTTTTTTGCCGCCCCTCTTAGCTTGATTTCGCTTGCATGACCCCACTCCATGGCCACCACTGCAACGGCACTTCTTCATATCATATACATCTACATATACATAGCATGTGTATATGTGTACCATACACACAGAGATATATATGTGGCCATGGCCAAGTCTGATCTAAAAGCTTTCTTTGTATCAACGGCTACATGTGGTTAATTATGGGAAAGTGTAGAAATTCGAAGATTGCATTGCTGTGTAATGCAGTAGATAAAGCAATTATTAGAACGGCACATTAAACAGCAATATACTGTTTTTGCTGCCTTGTCTCTCACAAGTTTGGCTAAGGATGATTTATAACTATGGTCCCTTATGGGTCCTCCTAAGTCCTTATGTCTTTTTTTCTTTAGGGTATTATAATTTATTTCATTACAAATAATCTTAAAATGTTTGTTTTGATAAGAATTGTTTTAATGTATTGAATCAGAAAACTAACATGTATTATAATTGTTAATAGTTGGAGAAAAAAAATTGTACATGGTGATATCAAATGTGATTTTTTTTTCAGTTAAATAAATTATGTATATCAACTTATAATGTGAATGCATCGATTCTATTTAAGTGTTTATAAAATATTAATATTTAAAACTTAAATTTGAGATTTTTTAATTGAAAAAATTTCAAATTAATTTATATATATATATATATTATATTTAATAATGATACCAGCTATTTAAGTCTATCTTGTTACCTTCATTGCACATGGGAGAAAACAAATAAAGACAACAATTTTCAAGTGTACATTGTTATTTATTTCGATTGGTCAGTTCTTATTGAAAAGTATTAGAACAATGTATCTAAGCCTCTCATTTACTACACATATAGATATAATTATTTTTTATATATATATCGTATTGATTTTAGAATGTGTATCCATTTAATTAAAGCAAATTATCAATTATAAAATTTCTTTAAAAATAGGTATAAAATGCTTTTAAGTCCAACTAGCTTTTTATATATATATATATATATATATTAAACAAGTTATTTTATAAGTTTTTTTTATCGAAAATGAATAAATAAATTAAATGAAGCATTTGCGGATGTTATAACCCTTATACAAAAATGTGTATGTTACATGATACACAAACGGAAACAAAAAGTGTATCGGTCGGTCTTGATGACTGACCAACTGTATTAATAAATATTGAAGACGCTCAATAAATGATAACAATGACAATTATGTAAATTCCCTATGAATTATGATTATGTCCTACCAAATTCAGGTGACATCAATATACCAATATACCTCCCTATAAATTAGAGATCATGTTAGCTATTAGCAACTGATAATTGATTGATTCGACCTTACAGCAAGGGTCTGTGACTGAACACTATAAATAAATCTTTTACAGAGGTATAAGATACGGTTTAATCAGCTTTAGAATATACATTATTTACACATACTACTTACTTGAGCATTAGAGTACCTTTTTCAGGTCCACCCGACCGAACACCGATAACAAAAGGAGGAGACTTGAAGGAAGGAGCAAGGATGCTACCGACACATAAGTAATTGTACAACTAGTTTCAGGTACTATTTAGGCCCCTCTTTATCCATATAGGTACAAAAAGGCTCTCCATATCATAGGTATTCCTTATATCTCCCAAAGTATCCACTCTTATACCTTAGATAAACCTACTTGTGATACAACTTTCTAGGTCATAATTGGGCATTACTTATGGTCATACAAATTGGCACTAAAATACACTTTCAAGAAACAAAGAAAACAAAACTCAAAATGATGTAATTGTTGACGTCCAAAATGTAGGAGAGCTGCAATGTCATAACATCACATGTAGATATCAATAACTTTTTTAGTCTCTAAAATAATATCTAATTTACTCAATATAGTGACTAATTATTTGATGTCTCTAGAATTAATTTCTATTTAATGATTTTATTGTAGTGAATAATACCAACATTGCAAGTCTCATGTGATGTTATGACATTGTCAAGATGATCGCAATATCATTTTTGTGGGACATTTTACAGCCAATGAATATGTGTATAACAATTTCTTGATCAAGTTGGCATAACTCACAATTTGTTAGTTGACCCTGCCCCGTATAAGTGAGATTCATGACCTTGATAGGTACTCTATCCTAAAGTACTCTCCAGGATACATATGCTACTGCTAGAAAGGCAATTAAATCCCAAAATAAGGTATATCAAGTCTCCTTGTTCACCCCCTCCCACTATCTCTCCAATTGTTTTTTCCTTATCCTCAAATCTTCCATAAAGTATAGGAAAGATTTTTTTTCCTCTACCTATTCCATCTTACTTTTCTATCAAAATAGTTTCTCCTTGATGTTCTCCACACACATTCCTCAAGTCTCTCCCCCAAATTGATTCCTCTCTTGCCCTTACCCCTTATCCAGAATCCTCCAAAGCTATACTTAGATTGCAATACCTCTTTCCACAAACCTTGATGTTCCAATCCTAGCCTCCACTTCCATTTAGCTAAGAGAACAATATTAAATTTGACAATCCTTAATTTTGAACCCTCCTTACTCATTTGGCCTAATTAGGTCATCCCATTTAGTCGAAGCTATTTTTATTCATTTAAACCCCACTCCCATAAGAATTTCCTTTGAGGTTTGACTATTTCTTTGTTAACTGACTTAGGCACTTTAAACATCAAAAGATAAAACAATTTCATTCCAGTCATGACAAATTTAATTAGGCACAGCCAAAAAAGGACAATTGTCTACCCTTCTACTATAGGTTCACTTTATCGTTTATCACTAAATTCGAGTCTAAACAATATGTAGTATAAAAATTCTCAGATCACCGAATCATACGTCTTCTCAAACTTTAACAATAAATTCTCTCTTCATTTCATCAACCACTTCATTTGTCACTAAAATACTTTCAAGAATGCCTTATATTTGTTAAAAGAAATTCTCTCATAATGCATATAACTTTTTTAATCTTGAATGAATGTATAGTTTCACAATATTGTTATATGCCTTATTTTTGTTGTTAATTATATTTAATTACTTTTAAGTTCACCCTCAATAATTTGTGGAAAAAAAATATTCATATAAATTGAGTAACAAATTAAAATCTTAAGGACCTAATTATAAAATTTAGATGACATCAACCTACCTACTTGTGTTTTATTGAAAAAAAAAACAAAGGCCTGTAAAATAATTCAAGTTAAACATGTTAACAACAATCAATTAGTAAAACAAAATGAGAATTTGTTATCTTTTATGGAGCTCTTTCTAACTAGTGTTAGAACTTATTAACATTTGATTAAGTGAGAGAGATGTCAAATCATGTTTGGGAGAGAGAAAGAGAGAGCTAGCTGATTGATACATTAAAATATGTTGTTACAACTTCTTCTTTAAAAACTAGAATTATCTAGACTAGGAAGTTTCATTTTAATTACCAAAAGTTTTTTTAAAATATTGACTAAACACCCGTTGAACTTGGGTTTGAAGTGAAACATGATAATTAGTGGCTAAGAAATATTAGCATAATCAATTAGCAAGAGATTAAGATATATTATCCTGAAAAGAAAAGAAAGTTATGAATAATTATTTTCTGTACTGCAATTATTACGAATCTATAAAAATAAGAGTAGAGTAGTTGTTATCTTTGTTGGATGATGAAGACATGTGGGAAGAACTTATCTGGACATACCTAAAATCAAATGGATTTTCAGCACAGTGAGGGTCCTAGTGATCCTCACCACAAAATTCATCATAAAATATACTAATTAATTGAGCAGTTAATTAAATCTTATGTCATAACTATTTATTCCAAGTTAGTGGCTAATATTAATGTTTCGTACTTCTCCTTCACCCCCACAACTTCACCAATATAAACCCATTATTAATATGCAAATTATTTGTCTTAAATTGATAAAATATTCAAAGAAAACTCCAACAAAAAGAACCCTTCCCTTGTAAACCACCTTTAAATTTGTTTTTCTCTTGTAAAAATGTCTAAAAATGTAAAACACTCTAAAAAAATGTATCCACGGATAAACAAATCGATTCATTGGCTAAAGTACAAAAAATTAAACCCTAATTAATTAGGGCAAGTTAGAATTATTGGAACCCTAATTGAACAAGATAGATGCCAGGCTTGATGAGTAGTTGTATGGGACCAAATTTGGTTGGTCCTCTTTACAGAGTAGCTAAGATTAGAAATACATAGTGGACTTAATTTTCCAACCACCCTGCCATAACATGAACATGGACCAGCAAATATACATTAACAACATATTATTTGTAAGTTTTGTGATGATGGGAATTAAAGGGGAAAAGGGTGAAGAAGATGATGGTGATGATGATGATGATGATGGTGAGAATTGACAATTGTTATGCCACCCCACCTCTAATTCAGTGCATGTTCAGATTAATCTCGTTGTTTATCATTTGATCATGAATTGTGAAGAAGAATATTGTATGATTTTGATATTGGTTTTCAAATATATATATAATATGGTGTTGTGGCTGAAAGAGTGGCATGTGTTGAACACTTGATGGTGGATATGAAAAAACAAACATTTTTGTTTTGGTTTGTGTGTGTAACCTAAGATTTGAGAATGACTATTTTACTGGACGGTGGCTGCATCCATGTTTTAAAATTTTAAAGTGCAATTCCATGAGCTAAGCTTTGCACTTTAGCAGCAGAAATTGTTTTTTCCTGTGCATCAGATGTAGGCGTTTGTTTCTCTTTCTCAAATGAAAAAGAGGTTTCATTAAGAAAAAGCTAAAAAGAAACCTTAATATTTTTCTTGTGAAATAAAATGAAGATTTATAGATCTTTGGGTGCTAATCTCATAGTTGTCAGCTTCTAAACTGAACTAACATCATAGGCAAGATAACAACATTTTTTTCTTATTTAATCATTGTTCATTTTTGTTGTGGAAATAATTTTTTTTAATTTTCTTATAGCACATTTAAAGTGTTATATTATTTTGAGGATGTTGTTATTTTGGTTGGGACTAATTTGTGGGTATGGGAAGACACTAAGAGATAATAGATTAAAATAGCTCTTAAATATCTCATTTTTATTATTTTTTATTAGAAAAAAAAAATTAAGTGGAACATTCTTAGATGCTTTAACCAATATAAAAAAAAAACAAAAAAAAACTAGATGTCTTCAAACCCAAAATACCATCTTAAACCAGTGGTAAACCTACTCAAAGTAAACCTACAGAAACCTATCAGCCAAAAGAAGCATGAATATGCTTAAACACATAACCTACTCATTTTTATTCCTTATATTTTTTATTGAAAAAAAATGACAAATAAAACTAAAAAGCCTCCAAAAATTTTAAAAAAAAAATCAATTTTTGAGTGCATCACACTTCACATGACCCACACCCTTGAGAGAACTTAAGACCACAAAACAGAAGTTAAGATTGAGAAAGTACCTCTCACTGCATTCAAATTTGTTTCAAAAGAAAAAAAAACATGAAAATGAGTCAAGACTTGTCTTCTTTTGCTTCTCTCAAGAAAGAAAAAGAATCATTCGAAAAGCCAAAGTATGTGAAATCAAACAATGGCAGATCTTCTCAACCTTCTTCCATCATTATCATTATCAGGATTTTCCTAAAAAAAAACGCAAATTATATACGGATTATTATATACGAATTTTATCCTGTATATAAAGAGATATTACATACGGACCAAGTTCCTTCAGTGACCAAGGAAACTTTAACCACTACATCAAACAAATTTTTTAATATTATAATTATTATTAATAATAATAAGTATAAATTATATTAGTAATAATATAATAAGTATAATAAAAATTATAATATGATCAAAGAACTTGTCTAGTCTAGTGGTTAATGTTTTTCTAGTCACTGAAATTTGTATCCACTCCAATGACACCAAATTTACTCTTAAACAAGTTAATTTTGAGCCCTGAGCAAATTTCAAAAAATCTAAACATAACTTTAACAACACGAATATTTTGGATATTCGGATCACACATAATTAAAGTATCATCTGCGAACTGAAGAAGCTTCACCTCCACTTTTTTGGTGTCGACTTTCAGACCAAAGAGCAACTCCTTTCTAGCAACTTGATTTACTAAACTTGAGAAACCTTGAGCCACAATAAGAAATAAGAATAGTGCAATTTGGTCCCCTTGTCTAAAACCTCTAGTCGATTTGAATTCCTTAGTTGGGCTTCTGTTAACTAAGATAGTAATTGAAGAATATTTTAGGCACTCTTTGATCCAATGCACCCATTTTTCGCAAAATCTCATCTTAGTCGTCATGTAGTACAGGAAATTCCAACCGACAAAGTCATATACCTTTTCGAAGTCAATCTTTATAATCACCCCACTCTTCTTTTTTCTCTTCAGTTCGTCCACTACCTCGTTGGCAACTAAAATACTATCTAACAAATCTCTTTGGGATAAAAAAAAAATCGACTACAATGAGTCAATCACATACTCAAGCACTTTCTTGATTCTGATAGACAAGATCTTAGAAATAACCTTGTAAATGCTTCCAACAAAAAATATGGACATATACTCATCAAGAGATTGAGGATTGAAAGTCATCTCAATTATGTTATTATAAGCAATTGTACTGACATTTTCATATAATCACGATGTAATCATATATTTATTGAGAGATGTTCCTTAGTGTTGTTTTATGATTTAGGATTTACACTTTTATCTTCATATTCTTTTTTGTTAATTTCTTCATTGAAGTGTCATTGCTAAGTGAATTTCGATTCAATTATCATCCATACATATCATTAGTGCAAAACTTGTTTTATATCGGAGTCTATTATTGAAAATATAAATCTTCAAGATTGAACCCCAACAACGACTCAAAGAAATATGAAGTGTATAGATACTCAAAAGAAACAAAACAGTAGAACAAAACTGAAACAAAGTTTTCAGCACTTTCGTCACCCACTTTTTGTTGAGCCTCAACGGATTTATTCTCTCTCAGCTTCTTCTATATAATAAATCGCTTCCCTTTTGTTATACCCACTATAATATAAATTCTAACATATCCCACTTTACTTAGTACTCTATCTTTGTTCATCTCTTATATTCCAAAAAAGATACAAAAACCCCTTATAATCATATCTTCACCATTAGGAATAGGCCACGTTAATTCTCTAACACTCATTATTTTTGTATGCTTTTATTCACTTAAGCAAAATAACATCATTTGTAACTCAACATAAATTTTTATTTGCTTCCTTTCCATACTTCATTAGTATAAAGTTTATTTGTAGTGACAATCTAAAACTTAGGTTATAAAGTTTAAAGTTCCAACTTCAATAAGGGCTCAATCGGGTAAGAGAGAGGTAATGTGAAGAGAAAAATAGCCAAACTATATCAACAATTAGTCAATTACTTCTTCCATCACAATAATTTTGAACTTTACTCTATCACTGATGCAAAATATCAAAATATTCTCTATAATTTTTAAATAAAAATAAGGACTGCATGTCAAAATGTATTCGTATTCTAAAATACATTTTTAAATTTAGATTTCTAAAATATTTTTCACTCATTCGAAATTTTGTATTATGGAATTTTTTTCTGAAATGAGATTTTAATTTTTCAATTCTCTTCCAAAATTTCATTTTAGAGCCATAAGAATTTATTAAAACATATCAAAATATATTTTTGAATTCCAAATTTTCAGTTATGAAGAATAATTTTAAAAATTTCATAATTGGGTACAATTTCAAAATCATTGGATTTTTCATGGACAATTAAACAGAAAGGCCCAGTTGACGAACAAGACTTGTACAGTAGAGACTTACCGAAGGCTGTTTCTTCCTGCACCTTTATTCTGTCACCCCATACAAAACGTTTTTTTTTTTTTTTTTTTTTTTCCACCCTTTAAAAATAATTTTTTTATAGTATAAAAAAACAAAAGGCGGTTTTTTCCTGCACCTTTATTCTGTCCCCCCATACAAAACGTTTTTTTTTTTTTTTTTTTTTGCCACTCTTATAGAGTACTTTTTGAATTATAAAATTCATACATGTATTTGAAAAAAG
>Ga0123342_1009326_pt1 | contig 11813 bp, 5 predicted proteins | sample Turbeawhitnodule_FD_89960 | JGI IMG/M metagenome (GOLD analysis project Ga0123342, IMG submission 89960) | Root nodule microbial communities of legume samples collected from Mexico - Turtle bean Mexico white nodule | ecosystem: Host-associated > Plants > Roots > Nodule | place: Mexico: Nepantla... | reverse complement strand
TTATTTTACATAAATACATGTATATTATTACTTTTTACATATTATATAATTTATACTTTCATATATTATATAATCTAAAAATTTATACATAAATTATATCACATTTTTATAAGTGTATTTTTATAATTTATACTTTCATATATTATATAATCTAAAAATTTATACATAAATTATATCACATTTTTATAAGTGTATTTTTAACTTTAACGATATTTAAAAAGTACTAAATATTTTTAATTTATCAAACAAATCATTTTTAATCCAATTTATTTAAAATTATTGTAAAAAATATTCATTTTAATTATTCAACTTTTTATATCATTTTCTTAAATAAATAAAAATTAAATTTTGGTATTATTTATAAAATACTTTTTTTAATTATATATTTTTATTTTTAAAATATTAATTATCATTTCTTTAAAAAAAATAAAATCAATGGCAATTGAATTGACAACTTTAATTGAGATAAAATACATTGAAGTTGTCAATCCAGTATTCAATTTTATTTAAACTGAAATTGTCAATCCGATTAAAAATTTTAATTAAAAGAAGAAAAGTAGGAGGGTTAAGGAATTTAATTTATGCAACTTTGAAAAAAAATACCCATTCTTATAATATTTTCTGAATCTGTCCATTTACGTAAATCTAAACAAAAACTGCACCATTTTGATAAAATTCCCGAATAATACTTAATTTATATTTACTTTTTTTCAGCATGCATGACGACAGCATATATTTTTATTCATATTTAATTTTTTTAATAGCGTAGGACTATCCTAACAGACGTGTTATATTTTTATTTAAATTTTCTTTTATAATTGCGTCTCTCGAGCTGCTTTTAGTGCTTTTCTATTTACTTTTTAAAAGTTATATATCTTTTTTTTTATTTTGAAAATTAATTTTACTTAAATTAATTGATCTAATAAGTGTTAATTAAATTTAATTTTTATTTATTTTAAAATAAATTATTGATTTCTTTTAGATAATGTGAGTTTATTTTCTAAATTTGCATTTTTAAATTTTTAATGCATGTAAGTTTCACATTACATCATGTAATAAAACAATAATTACTTTCATTTTGTAATGTTAGTTTTTTTAGTTTAAATTACATTAAAAAAATACCCAAATACTAAAAGGATGCAATAATTTTTTTTAATAAATGTTGATGATGGAATAAACAATCATGAAAGAGATGTAAAGAACTTGAAGATAGTGAATATAGTTGACATAAGAAAGTAGTGAAGAGATAGTTGAAGACAAGTCTTTTCATTAGCTTTTCCTACTCTTCCATTCCCAAAATGATATATGAGAATTTTCTGTTTGTAAACCTTATTTCATAGACAACCCACTTCATGCTCTTTCTAACTTCCTATCTCAATAATGCAATTCTTATTTAATCCTTTTAACAATAACTTAGCTTCTTTTTTTTGTTTTGAGTTGAATATGTGACTCAAAAATTGTTTGTTTCTGATTGAAGTTCATTTCCTTAACTTACTTTCGGAATAACCTCTACCATATGAAAATTTCAGTAAAAAAAAAAAAGTGTCTGCAAACTTGATGGACAAATAACTCACTATTATACGAAACCATATAAATATTATTCACAGTGCAACATTGTTTAATTACATGACAAAGTATACTAGATATGATTCAAATCTTTACAGTGAGTTGCATTACAGCTGATTCATATAATCCATTGCTTCCACTTTATTTTTTCTTCTGCTTTTTGGTCTTTTTGGTCAAATTTTTCATGCGTTAAATAGAAGACCTCGTACAAGAAGAATTGCTCCCATTCATCCTCAGATTACTGGATTCTTTCAGCAAATCAAATGATGTGAACGAACGTGGAGGGATTGTGACATTCAGGTCCTTCCCAACATTCTGGAGTCTACTCTGAATTGGCGCCACCTGGTTTCATAATAGAAGAATCAACAAAATCATAAGCTAATGTTTTGACATGGGGGTGAACAAGTTAGCTAAATTTTGAAAAGATTGGAAAGAGTGAAGCTTGATGTACCTTCCTGGGCTGTGAGAAGGAGTTCTCATCCATTACATTTCCAGATGTGAGCACAGTTCTTGTTGACCCAGATAACTGCAATGAATCTGGTTCTAGTCCTTCAAGAGAGATTTTGAGGTTCACCGCACTGGTGCCAAAATTCACAACCTGCAAAAGTCAAGTGATTCTGAGTGATGACAGTGCTAATGAAAGAATTTACAACAAAATAATTGTTTAGTTTGTTGGGTTTTTCTAGGGAAATACAGCAGATTTAACACCAAGAGTAATGAGTCAACCATATAAGAGATCATAATGTCACTTGACCCAAAACCTTAAGGTTAAGGTTAAGTGTTTGTGGATGTTTTTTTCCTTATATGTCAGTCAACTAAGTGTTTGAGTCTTTTTTCCTTTTATGTCACTCAACTTTCTCATTTTTACTTATTGCCGAGACTTTCAACTCACTTTTGAATTTGTTGCATACTTCTCTGCTCACCAAGTGTCTCTGGTTTACACTAGTTTTCCTAATTAGGCCCATCAAGGACACACATATACACACAATATAATAATGTGTCACTTATACGGGAAACAATGGAAGTTTCAATCCATTTCACTTTTAGCAACCAGTACTCCTTATGTTTAAAATATTTTTATGCTCAATTTTGATTCACGACTTCAAAAAAAGCATAATGGTTTACCATATGCCTTGACATTCCATACGTTCTTAAAACCTTTGACATTTCATAGCAATGTCAACTTCCAGAAAATATGGAATAAATAAGGAGATAAGAATACTTGCATTTTAAAATATAAATGTTTCTGGAAATTCAACGTTATGCCATTAACTATAACTGCAGAAATAGAACTGATTCTTAATTTTTTTTAAATTACAGAAATAAGAGTAACTGAAGCAAAAGTTGTTTGTTACCTTTATTCGTATGTAATTTTTCTTATCTACAGAACTTTGAAATGTTATTGCTGATGCAATGACTGAATTGGAGGAATTAGATTGAAGTGATGTATTTAGAAGTGTTGCTCCACTTGACTCTGAGAAAAATAATTGCACCCAATAGCTAGGAGTTCCATAGGCCTGAAAGGAGTTGAATACAATTGCATCTGGGTTCCACCTAATGACAGAAATAGACACAATCTTATTTTGGCCGTCAACGAGGAACAATTCAACGTAATTTGTTAACCACCTTAGCATATGAATTGAAAACATCTTTCTTCTCAGAATATTTAGAGCAATAAAATTCCTCTGAAAGCACCTTTTCTTTTCTAAATTTATTTGTTCTTCAAGCAATTCTTTAGCTGAACAAAAAATGTTAATGATCTACTTCATCATCCTTTTAGCTAAAAGGTTCCGTAACAAGTTATCTGTTTACAAGGAGAGAGTAAATACTGCAATTTATTTTTATTTCTAGCTTAATAGTGAAGGCTGATCTTAAAAAGAAAGGTTCTAAAGCCAGTCATCTGAATGAAATCGCAAAACGGGGTGGGAGTAGTCCATCATGGGCTTCATTTTTTCACAACTACAACCATGTCTCCACGGAGAAATCAACAAAAGTTATGTCTAATTTCGGGTGGAAACTTTTCATAAACTTCTACTCAGAAAAGAACATAGTGCACAATAAGGCTAGACCAAAGGGCAAACAAGATGAAAAGATAATAGAAATTTCCTGGTAAAAATCATTAGAAAAATTACCTCCTGTCATTGGCATTTACAAAAAGTGGAGCATAGCTGACCATTTCAATAACATCACTGCGCCAGAAAGAAAAATGAAAATGGTGAGTACTAACTATTAAGTGGACTGGATCAGAAACTCAGATGTCATAATGCTAAGAACCAAATATAAAAATGTAAAAGAAAGATTTTATGCTCTGTGGCTTGTAGGACACTTGGACCTTCTTTCTATTAAATGCTATATTTAGAGTATGATGCAAGTGCTAAGTGCATTGAGAGTATAAGATAAAAGCTGTGAAGACACAAGTAAATGGATTAAAAGAAAAAGGGTCACCCTAGGCATGAAACTTCAACCTAATGACAGAGGCTAGATGCATCCATCCACATTCTTGCAAACAGAGACTACTTATACAGGATTTAAATCCGTTAATATTGAACAAAATATACATATATATATATATATATATATATATATTGTGTGTGTGAAAAGTTACTTGCTAAGCATAAGGGCATCAGAGAAAATTCATTTGAAAGAAAAGTGACAGTAAAGCTTCAAGTGAATCTTGTTTAACAGATAGGTCAAACTTTTTTAACACTCACAATTGACTTGATTTACTTAATATATGTAGCCTGTCTGGGCTCAATTATGGCATTGCCAAAAGCCTAGTTAATATAGAAAATTTTACCAATATGCTTTGCATATTTGGTTTGGGAAAAAGTGCAAGATTTCAAGCTTGACCCTTAGATAAAATAACATCATAAGAAGTCCCATTAAACCTGTTCTTTTCGAGTCCAATAAGGAACCCAGCTTCAGCCAGAGCTGCCAAAAGGCTTCCTGTCCCAGCATCTTTTCCAGTCACAGCATACTCACTTACAAAAGCCTATAAAAGTGTCCAAAATAAATTGAGTACAAATGGAAATGCCAACAATAACTAATTAAGGAGAGGTGGTTGATAAAGATCATAAAACCTTTGGACCATTTCGTGATGTGCGATCAAATGCATTAGCTCTAGAAAACATGTCATTCGCATTTGTATAAACCTAAGAATAGAAACAAAGTATATGAGAGATCATTTTTCTAAAATCAAGTTAAGAATGTTATTCCATCACTATACAGGTTATAATTCTAACTAGGTTGGCATTAACTTGTATCAATCATATGCAGCATTCTTGATATTGTTATTAAGAAAGAGAGGGAAATACAAAAGAAATTGTGTGAAAGGATTTGTATTCAAAGACACGTGTGAAGACATTACATGATAATCGTACATATCAGCTGGATGATCTAAAGGTCGAGAAGAACCATCACAGTTTGAGATAATTTGGATATCTGGATAAGCACTTCTTATTGCATGATAGAATTTCAGGTAGTTTCCTGGCAGTCAAAGATGTAACATAAAAGGAAGTGGCATCAGATTACTCTGCTTCAATTAGAAATGGGGAAAAAATATGAAATCCAGAACTATCCATTAGAATGAATAAGAAAAATACGCATACCTCGATATTTCGGTTTTCCACAATCTTCATTCCCAACAGCAACATATCTTAGATCAAATGGCTCAGGGTGTCCCATAGCAGCTCTAAGAGAACCCCATTTTGAAGTGGGATCACCTCTTGCGAACTCAATTCCATCAAGGGCTTCCTACAATAAAAATTTCAAGACTTTTTTACATACATTTAACTCAGGTTTGTTTCAAAAATATAATGGAAAAGTAATTGATAAGAGTGGGAAAAAGGGTAGAAGTGTGTAATAACATACTTGCACAAGAGGTAAGACCACAGATGTATCAACTTCATCATTATGGCTGACACCTAAAACGAAATATTCAATTAGAAAACAAATACAATTTTGTCCTTTCACCTTGTTAGTAAGAGAAACTTATGTTTGGTTTAACTATTTTGATGAAAATAATAGCTTATTTTTGGCAGCTTCTTGAGAGAGCTTTTGACAAAATGGAGACTATTTCCTTTAAAAAAGAAACCAAACAAGCACTTGGTTAATAGAGATAAACATAAAATTACCATTATTAAATACCCATATTGGTAAAGCCCCCAAGTCCTCTGCAAGCTGTTCAACAAAAATAGCAACAATAATAATAATATATCATTTACCAGTATAACAAAAAATTAAAGTAAATTCAACTAGATAGGAATAAATAATCCTTGGCTTGGCCACAATATATGAAAAGTGGCACTTACTTGGAGAAACTCAAAGTAGCCAAGTCCATCATCAGTCCAGTACATCCAAACATCACCAAAGTGCCCAGGTCTCTCCTCCCATGGTCCAACAGTTGCCTTCCATCGAAATGCATTTCTTAACCATTCTCCTTCAACAAAACAGCCACCTAATCCAATGTAATGAAATAGCATTCCCAGATGTTACTTATCTACAAACTTTAGTAAAATGGAATGTGAGATTGTCAAATGATGCTTACTCACACTATAATATGCACTAAAGAAAGTGAATAAATAAAACACCTTAGTAGACTCAAAAAGCTATACCAAGATCAACTGCCTTACAGAAAAAAATCAATGAAACATAAACCACAATTTAGTCTATTACAGATGCAAACTAGTTTACACTTTGACACTGGAAAAAAAGCAGGGTAGTTTAAAATACATTAATCTTTTCTTTATTTTGTATACTCTACCAAGTATTTATGAGTAATTATAACTAAACAAATTCCGTTTCTCACTTTTCTCAATCTGAACCACAGTATCCTTACCTGGAAATCTGATAAATTTGGGTTTCAAATCTGACAGCATTTCAAAAAGTTCAGTTCGGAAACCATGTCCCTGCATCATGTCAAGGTTGAAGATATTATTGATAGGGGGGGAGAACTGGATGGTACTTGCGTCATTGGAACTGATAATTAACTATTTTCATTATAAAATATTTTATTACGAAAGAATGGCTATCTTTTTGGTAGGAAAGATAATTCACATAAAGTGGTAAAGTCTATGTAAATATCTTTTTAATATTGTTAGAGATCTAGATAAAACCAATTTAAAGTATATAAGTCAGAGCAATCCTCACCTTACTTTTGCTCATTTTGTGAGGATGAGTTAATTTTGTGAGAACGATTTAGGCTTAAAATCACTTTTTAATATTTAATAAAAGTCAATCCCAAATATCTAGTCTCGCGTACAAGATGTATATGCCTCAGCGGTGTGTTTGTGAGGATAAATTATGCTTAAACTCACTTCTTAATAGATAATGTTCATGTCATGCATATGAAAAGGTGTGCAACCACGTAAACATATGAAGCGAAATATAGGATTTAGTTAAGGATGTTGTAAAATAAATAAAAAATTGAGGGAAGAAAACTGTAGATATGAAGAACCTAGATACCTAAAAAGAATTTGAGAGAACAATTAATTCTCCTTACCACCACATGTATTTGTGAGTAAACAAGGTTTTAGTATCATCAGCACACCTTAATGTCAATGATTAGAAAAGTAATGGTTACATAAAATCAATGCACTGCATAAAAGTTAAGTTTTGACGCCGATACCTAGTTGGCCATAAAACGGTTATGGGTTCAAATCAAAGAATATAAAGCTGTCCATTTACAAGGCTTCTACCATCATGAAGTTATGTGGCATTTGATATATGTAAACTTGCCCCAACGGGTGCATTGTGTGGAGAGACTATCTCCGCAAGTAGCACATGAGAAAATTTATCCTTTGTTCAAACACATGAAGAAAAGGATACAAAATAATTACTTTAATATGCACACAACTCTGTTAGGGTGTAAGATATATTTAATCTGCTAAAGGTAAATTATTTCAGGATGTAACACAACCTTATATGTGTCCAGTGGCATAGCAGACACTTGGTCCAACCATATCACACCTTTGGTGGTGGTCGTGAATTGAAGTCTTGAGTTATGATCCGTTGCCTTGGCAACCAATAAAGTCTCCTTCTTTGTCCAGTTTGAAAAATCAGCAGCATTACCGCTGAAAGATCAGTATCAATATCAATCTTAGGTGCATTATGATAGTTTATGAAATTAAAACTACAGCATGTAGAGTCTCTGTAGCAGTCTCTGCAGTACAAAAAATTGGAGCTCACGTGATTGTGGATGAAGCCAGGTTCCCTACACTACTTTGTCCAATCAATGAAACTGTTAGATTAAGTGATTCGGTTGAACGAACATAGAAGATCACTTTGTACTTCTTCCCTTGCTCAATATTCTGAAAGAAGATCAAAGTAGTAAATATTTTACTTGCAGTATCAGTAAAAATACAAAAAATCTCAACGATGTGACAATAGAAGGACCTAATAAAATTTGCAACCAAACAATTGAAATGAAATAGCAGTTTATACTTTAAGACTATAATTTGTTATTCCGTTATTTTTTCATTTGTTTTCCATTCAGCAAATATATGCATGTAGGATTTATGATCAATTAGATGCAAGGGTATCAATTAGCCTCACCATGCCCCAGAAACCAGGGTTATAAACACCAACACCTTCAGCTGGGCAGATGTTATCACCTTCACTGTCACATAACACCTCCAATCGAAGTGCAACCTTATTACGGTCAAAGCAAGAGGTACGATCAGTTTCAACAATTATTGATGATTCATTTCCAATAATTGTCCAAGGATCAATATTTGAAGGAGTGTTAGGGCCCCCAGCTTCAAATCCTATAACAAGAATTCATAATATTTAAGCTTTACTTTAAAACAGAGACCTACCTATAACAATAAAACAAAGTAAACAGCAAACCCTCCATTTCGTTTACATTTGAAGATTGATAAAGTAGTATCATCCATAATATCTAAAACAGAAACTCAAGAAAATGATACAAAAACACGTCAGGCCTCTCCTTTTCATCAAATATTAGGATTAGGATAGGAAGTTTGAGGGAACCACAAATTAAAAAGTGTGAGAATAAAAGGAAATCAATAGTCAGTTAAAATCATGATGAACTTTAAATCAAGGTAGATATACCTTTACTTGTCCACTTTTATCTCATGAATTCTATGTTCTCGTATTGTCTTCTATTTTGTTTCAGCTATTATCACGCTTCGTATCAAGTACAACTGATCGAAGGAATACTGTGCTTGTGCATGTGAACATGTAACTTGCATGAAAATACCAGAAATAAAAACCTAGAGAAACCTTCTACTGCTACTATTGTCATTAAAAAGTGTGAAGAATATGAAAATGACCTCTGTTGCTCACAAGCTCAGCCCATAATCCCCCAGCTCCAGCATGATTGATCTCCTGAAGATGAAATTCAAGAAATTGGTCATTTTCTGATATTTGCATGTCAGGCATCATCAAATTGAATACAGAATTTAAGGTACAATAGAATCCCATAATCCTAACATTTGATTAATTGTTTCATGTTACATCTTCATGCTTATCTCTTAGAGCTCATGCATAGCACATGTTCTATCCTAGTCCATTTAAAAAAACACTCTCATAATACACCAGAAATAATAGAAAGGGAGTGAAGAAAATAAATGACAACAAGTGCTAGACACCAGTTTATACTCACCTCAAAGAAGATGCCAAAAAGTGTCTCTGGTATTGGCCTTCCAATTGCATTAGAAGCATCTACTACTAGAGTTGTTCTCGGGTCAGTGTGTCTTCTAGTAGCAAAGCATTGGAAGACAAGGCAAAACACTATGAACAATTGGAGCAGAGAAACACTGCATATGGCCTTGAATGAACCCATTGTTCACAACATTCAATCTATCTGCAAACTGAAACAACACAAGGTAACGGAAACGAACAGATACTTAGATTATAAAGGAGGAAAAGGGAAAAAAAATAAAAAATAAAGCAATCATTATATCAGGTAATCAGATACTGGACAAAAAAGAAACATGCAACAAACACGTTTACTATCACCACCGCTTGATCCTACAATATAACAATAAAAACTAACCATTTTCTCGCCTTTTTTTTTCATTGGGTGCATGAATATCAAAGCTAAGACTTATCCAAAATCTCACCCCAGATAAAACGGGAGTCAGAGATAGTAATAATAATAACAAAGAAAGAAAGACATCATATTTCAATAATTACACGGAACTGTTCCAGTCAACTTTATCCCAAAAATCCAAAATCGAGAAGTTCTTAAAGAATTTGGTTAATTTATCACAAAGAACACAAAACAAACAAAATAAGAATTTAGTAAATCACAGTAGGAAGCCTGAGCTCGATTTGAGGTTCTGAATGCAATTATTACTATGCCTTATGACACGTATTGTGTGAATTCAAAATAAATGTCCAAAAAACCAAAGAAATGAAGGGTGAATTATTGCAGGTAGCTGCACCCATGCCATGTTTTCTGATAATAGCAATAAATAATCCACAGATTACGAAACCGTTCTCACCCATAACACAATAAAGTTTTAAGAAAAAAACAAAAAAGAGAATCATTAGCAAGAGAAAGGGTCTTGAATTGGGTGGTTTGAGAGCTAAAAAACACTCACGGTTATGCTTGATTGAAGCAGAGTTAAATTGTGTGGAGTGGTTGGTCTGAATCTGCTAGTGTTTTACATCTCTTTATAGAGAAACATTGGATCAGTGAGAGTGAAGCAAAAGGGATGGTGCAAATATCTCGGTGGGTAATTTGCCTTTGCTTCCACGGTTGAAAGAGGAACTGTGTTGTGTTCATTTATGAGTTCTGAATCGATTTCTTTTAAGATTTTCTTCTGTGCGGTGTGCGGGACCCACCTCTGTGTGCCGTGCTAACATCATCGCGTGGCGTAACCACTTAACAGACAACCTCAATTTTTTTCATCTATTTTATTTTTTTATTATGTCGATCATTATTTTTTTGCAGTAGAGTTTATCCACTCATAGGAACATACTGTAGCAGCCTTTTAATAATATTTTAATGTTCTGAATATTTTATAATATCGTATAGAAATCATTAGTTATAACTTGTATCTCATGTTGGCTTTTACAACAACTTTAATGTTATTTTTATATTTTTAAAGTATTTTTATTTTTATGATTCACTTTAATTAGTTTAGAACTGGCATAATTAATTAATAGGAATTAAAATTAAAGTAATAATAATTTTGGACTAAAATAATTATATTATTTGTGGGATTTAATTAAATAATATTTTTTATTTTATATAAATAAAATAATTAATTTTTTTTAAAAGTTTTAACATACCCGCACTAATTTTATTATAATTAATATATTCTTAATTTTATTCACTTATATGACTAAATAATTTTTTAAATATACACATATATATATATAGTTTAATATATTACTTTTATATTACTCGTTTTAAATTTCTTTTTTTAAATAAAGTATTGTAAAGTTACATTTAGCATGTGAAATAACTATTTTATTTCCTATTTTATTTTATTAAGAGGGTTTTTATCTCCAAAGTGACTCCGATTTTTCGAATTCATCTATCCTTGCATAGTTTCTATATATTATTATTAGAATGCAATTTGTAAGCCGTGAGGTTTTAGTAGACACAAATTTTACATAGATAACTTCATTATTTATTTTATATTCTATTTCTTTAATATATACTAGTACGTTGCGTTGCACGAGAATTTTTCCAATATTTTATATGTAAATATTAATACTAAAATTAATAATTTAATTTATATATATATATATATATAAATTATGAAGTTGATGAAATAAAATTAAATATAGTATAATAGTATAAGTTTACATATTTTTAGTATATTAATGAATTTAATATAACATAACATAAATAAGTAAAAATTAATGAATAGATTTTTGCTATAATAAAAACATTACAATACAATAACAATATAATACAATAATTTGAACAAATACATTATATAAATATTTATCTAATACTATGTTCCCATAACGTATTTATGGTGAAAATGAAGTCCTCTTCACTAACCTCATGCTGTAATTTAATATGAAAAAGAAACTCTTCAAAAAAATTATTGTAATTAAAAAAAAAGAATTCATTATATTATACCAAGTACAATTATTGCAAAAAACTAAATGTGTGTTTCTTCCCGAAACATATTGTAGGAAAAATCATATTAAATTATGAAGTCACCTTTTATGATATAAATTAAATTAAAATGTAATATAATACAAATAAAACATGATGAAATATAAATACAATGAAATACTATTTATATAAATAACTAAAG
>Ga0123342_1009325_pt1 | contig 11814 bp, 6 predicted proteins | sample Turbeawhitnodule_FD_89960 | JGI IMG/M metagenome (GOLD analysis project Ga0123342, IMG submission 89960) | Root nodule microbial communities of legume samples collected from Mexico - Turtle bean Mexico white nodule | ecosystem: Host-associated > Plants > Roots > Nodule | place: Mexico: Nepantla... | reverse complement strand
TGGACAGTTTTTTGGTGTTTCTTGCTGGCTGACTTGAGCGTCGGAGTGCAAACGGCCGCTAGGGCGCCTCTTTGTCCTCTTTTTTGCAGGAATTCACAGGCAATCAGTGGGAAGGAGTCCTTAACTGACGGTTGAGGTCGCGCACGAAGACGTCCCGGTCAACCGGACGGAACATTAAATAAAAAGTGTGAATAGTTAGGGGGTGTAGACGCATTTTAGGAGGTGCTGAAAATAGGAAGTGGGTCACACTTACTTCATGATTAGGTGGCACCAATTTGCATTTGAATTTAGAGGGAACTTTGAGTTTCATTTGTGTTTCATTTCAGCCCTCTTCTATTATAAATAGAGAGGTTGGACTCTTGTAAATTCAGATTTGGATAATTGATATAGAGAAACTCTACTAATTTTGAGAGAGCCTTTTGTGAGATTTTGATCTCCTTAGCATAGTCTCATCTTGTGAGCTTTTGGAGAGCTTCAAGTGGCGGCTTCCTTCACTCATCTTGGGACTCCATCACCAAGTGGTGTGATCATTCTCCTAATCCATTCCAGCCGGACTTCAACAATCTAAGTTCCATTTCTTTTCATCTCCTTTGCTGTTTTTATTCGGTAGTTTCAGCTTTTATGTCTTGTTCATCAATTTGTACCGTTTAGTTTGGTTCTTGTGTTGTTCTTGAGTTTCTAATCGGTTCATTGTGTTCTTTGGATGATTTTAACTGGTAGATATGTTTCCTCTTTCAATTCTGTCCATTTTTAGTTAATTACATATTTCAATTGTGTTTCTATTTGTGTTCTTGATTTGTTCTTGCTTTCCTTTCAATTCCGCCAAGTGTTTGTGAAAAGGACATGACACTCATTGTTCAATGAGTTTGGTTTCTCTCTTGGATGGCATTATCCTCCATTGAGATGACCTTAAGCCTCCTTAAAGTGTTGTTTCTTGTTAAGTGTCTATCCAACTCATATCACTTAGACTCCATACGCACTAAGCGCACCCCTAGGTCCACAATTACCCTTCACTAGCCGCCTAGGTTTTACATGCGAAAGATTACCTTAATTATATAAAAATGGACTTATACATACAACTGGGACCCAATTACATGGCTTGCTATTCTGGCCCAAGAGCCAAACTGATCTGTCTGCGCCATGTACCGAGATCCAACCACTAAGTGTTGAGTTCCGAGCACTCTGATTCAGTACAATATGTATTAAAATCTCTGACTATATATCCATCCAGACACACAAAAACATTAGAAAAAAAGTTAACTTAATATACGTACAAAATTAAATGATTTAAGATAATTCGATTAATTAAAATTTATTTCTTTCATCATAAAAATATTTCTTATTTGATATATTTAAATTCTCAATTAAATTAAGACATTAGGGAATTTCAAAAGACACCTCGAATTGAAATGAATTTTAATTTTGAACTAAATTACATATGTTTTCATTAATTATTATTAATTTTTTACTAATAGATTTATTTACAAGGTAACAGCTTATATCTCTTTAAAAACTGTTCATGATCTAAAACTAATTTTTTTTATCATTTTACAAAATTTTATGCATTTCATTGAATTGTTAAAGTTTTAACAAAAAATGTGAGTATTACATAAAAAAATAAAAAATGTTATTTTAACTTTATTTTATTTCCTTATAAATTTTTATAACATGTTATGCCTTTACTAGAAACTCAATGAATTAATAAAATATTAAAGATTTTAATAATAAAATACATAAAAAAAATTAACCATAAACTCTAGGGGATAATACTAACAGTTAAATAGAAAGTATAGTATTATGTATTAGTTATTAAGCTCTTCATCTTTTAATTTGCTAGTACTGTTAAGCAAAAACCTTGGAGTGTGTTTGGAAAGTCGTGGTTACGTTCTACACAAACGTTTTCAAAATTCTAACTTCTTTTTCCAAACACTGAAGTACTGAACGAACACTGACCTCTGTTTGCCCCATTTCACTAGCCCTAGGCACCACTTCGCGGAAACTCGAAGCTCAATCTTCACGATTTCTTCAACACTCTCTCTCAATAAGGTAAATCCTTCCTTTTCCACGTCAAATCTAGTGTTTCAGTTATACAAATTTTGGTATATATGCCTTTGGTTGGCCATTATTAGAAAGCCAATGTCTATGTACAACAACTACAACTCTATGAAGCCCCTTGGGGCTTCTTCCTCCGGCACCCAACACCCCCAAATTGCGCCGGGCCAATACCCTCAGTCCCAGGCCCACGCCATCGTCCAAGCGCAGTTTCAGGCCCAGCTCCAAGCCCACGGGCTTTCCTTCGCCCCAAACGCCAAACGTTTCCCTCCAAAACCCCCCGTTCATACCGCCACGCCGCTTAAACAAACGGAATCCGTGCCTGGGCCTCGAAGGAAGAAGCACAAGCAAAATGAGAAACAGCTTCCGGAGAAAGCCTTGGCAATTCTCCCAGAGTCGGCACTCTACGCGCAGCTCCTCGACGTGGAGGTGCGTGTGGACGCTGCACTCGCTAGAAAGAAGGTTGACATTCAAGAAGCAGTGAAAAACCCACCCTTCATCCAGAAAACCCTTCGAATTTTCGTGTTTAACACGTTTGCGAACCAGAATGTGGATTCATCCGCTCCCACGTGGACTCTTAAGATTGTTGGGAGGATTTTGGAAGACGGTGAAGAATCTGAACAAGCTGGAGTTGCTGCTCACAGGATGCCACCTTTGTACCCGAAATTTTCTGCCTTTTTCAAAAGGGTAACGATTTCCCTCGACAAGAGGCTGTATCCAGAGAACCATGTCATCACGTGGGAGAATTCACGGTCCTCTGCCACTCATGAAGGTTTTGAGGTGAAGAGGAAAGGGGATAAGGAGTTCTCGGCGCAGATTCGGTTGGAGATGAATTACGTGCCAGAGAAGTTTATGCTATCGCCGGTGTTGAGGGAATTGCTTGGTATTCAGGTTGACACGCGGGCAAGGATTGTTTCAGCTATATGGCATTATGTGAAGGCGAGGAAGTTGCAGAACCAGAATGATCCTTCGTACTTTCACTGCGATCTGGCTCTTCAGAAGGTGTTTGGGGAGGATAAGGTTAGGTTCTCGATGGTTTCGCAGAAGATATCGCAGCATTTGTTTCCTCCTCAGGTTATTCTTTTGGAACATATGATCAAGCTCTCGGGGAATAGTCCGGTTGGGTCTGCTTGTTATGATGTGATGGTTGATGTTCCTTTTCCCATGCAGAGGGAATTGAATGCTCTGGTGGCCAATGTGGAGAGAAACAAAGAGATTGATGCCTGTGATGAATCCATATGCGGAATCATTAGAAAAATACACGAGCACCGCAGGAGACGAGCGTTCTTTGTTGGTTTTAGTCAATCCCCTCTGGAATTTATTAAGGCCTTGGTTGAATCTCAAAACAAGGATCTCAAAGTTTTACTTGGAGAATCTGGTCACAATGCTGATAAGGAGCGCAAATCAGATTTCTTTAAGCAACCATGGTAAGCTTACCATTGTCCTCTATTCTTTCATTTCGTTTGTTTCATTTAGTTGTTGTAACATGTCACCAGTTTTTTATGGATGATCATTAGCTTAGTCAACATGATTTAAATCCAGGTCTAAAATTTCTTTATTGATAGCTCCTTTCAATAAATTGCCTTAGAAAAGGTGATGATGATGCATGATATAATTGGAATTGCATTTTAGTTGGATACGTGCACTTTCCTTGACCCTGTATATGATTTTGTTTCAATTCAAATGACTGAAAAGAGCATGATATACTTTTTTACATTTTGGTCATGTGCCTGGGATGATTAAACTTGAAAAAGGCTCATGTTCTTGTTTTCTATGAGTGTGGCCACTGCTAAATGTTATGCTTATAACCTTGCTTGAAAACTTGAACAGGGTTGAGGATGCTATTGTTCGCTATTTGAATCGCAAACCAGCAGCAGGAAGCAATGCCCCAGGGAGCTCATGATGCCTGGAGTTCTAAGTTTATTCTGGGAATTTTAGATGTAGCTAGTCTTTCGTGCTGATCATTGTACATGGCTCGTTTGAGCCCGTGGAAGCTCTGATTGTTTAAGTTGATAGTTACTTATTAGTAGTTTCAGTGCTGCAACTTGCCTTGCAGTTCATATGTTACTAAAGTGGAGGCAATGTTCTTGACTTGATAGGTGTACAGCAATTAATTTCAGACTTAAGTTGTCTTATGGGGGATAAGATAAAAAGGAATGACTGTTTCTTCGTGTATATGTTGCTTAATTTTATTAGAGTAAAAATTAACTAACAACTCTTTACTCCTAGTTCCAACGTATCCTATGTCAGTGTTTAATGTTTAATCCAAATATGCGTGTAATCAGTGTTAGCATTGAGCTTAACGATAATTTTTTTTTCATTGGATTAAATTATAATTGATAAAGACAAACAGAAAATTGTGAATCCACGTTAGCTCTACATTAAAATTCATGTGATGTTCTGTTCTGCTCCCTCGTTTTGGGACTAAAGTGGCCAATGGCACGTGGGTTGGAACTTTTTATGTTACACGAAAGTAAAGGGGTAGTGAGAGACTAATGTAAATGAGGCAAAGACAAAGCACGTATAGACGTCCGTCTTCTCGCGTTCTTCTCAGCACACATCCTATAATCCTATTCAATTTGCGCATCCTTCGTACTATAGGTATCGTTTTCCCTCTGTCTTCACGTTTCTTTAACTTTCTTGATTAAAAGTCTTGTCATATTTGTGATGTATGCATTTGCTTCCTTAGGCTTCTTGAGAAACTTGATTTGGGATTTGGGATAGATGCCCAGTGGGATGATATTGGTACTTCTTTTATTGTGAAGCTCATTATAAATACATTTCAACCAATGAAAATGAGTGTGTTCCTAACATTTTTCTTATACTCTCTACCCATTATGAAATGAAACTAGTGGTATCCAAACAAGCCAAGAATTGTGACTGAAATGGTCATATGATCTCTACTACCCTTTGAAGAAACCTGCTTCTATTTGTCCACTGTAAAGTGTCAAGTTTTGTTACTCTGCCCAATTGCAAAATGAAGGGTAGGAAAACCTTCATGTCAGCGTTACAGCAACCCGACCCAATTCTGCGTACAGTTGTTAAAAATGGTTTCAATTTTCTGTTTGTTTTTATTCTCTGTTTTTTGTCACGTTCCATATTTTGGTCTATGCCAGTCTTTATTTAATGGGTAGCTAGCTACTGGTTGCAAGTTACAATGGTAGTTGCGACTAGTACCATCATAATTGTAGTAATAAAGAAACCTAATAATCTTGATATTGCTGACAAAATTGTGGTTGGAGACTATTTTTTAAAACCTTGGATAATTGGTTATGGTTTCAGTCCGGAAGGGAAAACATTGGCGGTTTCATCTTTGCTAGTTGAAATGCAATGATGAATTTTCAGCACGAGGATATTTCTTACCAGTAAGTTAATATGTAGCTATGAAATGGTCGCTGTGCATTCTAATTGCCGAAGTCCTTTTAGCTAGCTAATCCTGCTTCCTATAAATTGTTTTCGTATTGTGTTAATGATGTATTGGGAAGCTTGAGCTTTCTAGTCCAACACATAAGGAAATGTATTTTAAGATCGAATTAAATCTAAAATATAACTTTTTAAGATATTAGAGTTCATTTTAACAATTATTCCTTATTTGATAAATCTCCAGTCAATATCCGGTTTCATAAATTCGCATGAGATAAACTCTATATATTTCTTTCGGTCTTAAGACTAAAGAAAAATTCTAAGAAAGTCTACTATTATGAAAATGACTTCCTAGTTTTAGATCTGATAAAAAGTTTGTTGATTGAGTGCTGTTTTTTTTCTAAGTACGGGTGTTTTTGCTGACAAGAATAGTTTTTTTTATCTTTCTGACTTTAGGATATTGTGCCTCGAACACATAAACTTGTGTTTTCATGCTTGATTTTTACTTCATTTGTATCTCTTATTTTCTCTATCTTTCTTCCTTACATCACATCATTTATCATATCAATTACTTGTTTTCCTCTCTCTAAATGTGTCTCCTCCCAAACGGTGTGCAAGAATGGTTTTTCTGCAATACTATGTTATTATACAAGCTGGCTAAATGTTATAGTGGGGCTACAAATATCTACAAATGGTCCCTAAAAGCTTGATTTGTTTTAATAGATTCCCTAAAAGCTTGATGAAGAAGCATGAGACTTCAGGTACAGATTATGATTCCCATCTTCTTCTACATACTCTTTCATGTGCCTAACCTTTTTGTACATGACATAGAGAGACAAGTGCTAGGATTGTAGGTAAGAGAGGTGGAGACAAGGGGTATCCAAGGTATCAGGGGGGAATAAATATCATTTGCAACTTAGCAGAAGGTATCAACATTTTTTCCCTACTTAGCGAAATGTATCAACATTTTTCCCTATACATATTATTTGGCTTGTTATTTTTTTTTATGAAAATATTTTAGTTCTAAAGAATATCACTATTTTATCTGTCATCCCAAATAAAACAATCATTTGTAGCATCTCAAGTACCGTAAAAACAAATAGAAGTGTCATACGAGCAAGTGGAGGATTAGGCCAAAACCTACTAAAAAACAATACTGTGATAGAGAAAATCTATCTCTAAATAATACACCATTTAAGAAATCGGATACATTATCCCACTAGGAGAAACTTTGAAATCTGGAACCAAAGTCAGAAAACTTGTCACCACACTAATTCCCCTTCCAAAAAATGTGAGTAAAATGAAGAGTCATATGCTTAAATTATTCAAAGAAATTCAACCGTCTATATCTTAGCTTCCATAAAACTACTGTTATTTAGTGCCTGCATTCTTAATTTAAATACACTGTACTTATTTTTTCTTCTTCTCATGACTCACTCTGCTTTTACTTGATAATTTTCTTTACCAGGCTAATTGTTCTCTATCTTCCATAGTTTTAATATAAGTTACAGAATTTATAATTTGACAATGGAGGGTATGCAGCAATCTAGTCTTCGGGCATGCACCATGTTGCATGCATAACCAATAGATTGGAAAAATATATATTCATCTCAATTAATTCTAAATTGTCTTTGACATAAGAATTTCACTGAAATCTATTTCCTCGGCTGAAGTTTTTGCATCCAAGCAATTTGGAAGTCTACTTTTGAAAAGGCCTGTCTCACCAGTTATTGGAACAAAACTTAAAAACAAATCATTCAAGATTTAGTTTAGCCACCATTAATATCACTCAGATTCTCTACCTATGAATTGTATACATCAAGCAACGTGCTCAAGAAAATTAAAAGAGTGCTTTAGTCTCACCGTACAGTAACAAGATAAGTTAGTCAAAATCATCTTACGTGGTTCTTTAATAGACCATACCTTGAAATAATAATCAATTAGTTTGAGCATGTGCAATATTCTGACCAGCTTTCAAAGAAATTTAGGCAAATAAAAAACAAAGCACGTTTTGCAGGAATTGAGTTCACACTGATGATGATGAAGAAGATGTAAAATGACAAAGGTTAGGCTGGTGAACACGTGTGCAGAATAATACTTCATTGTCATTCTCTTTGCCCAAAAAACAGAAAGAAGTCACAAGTTAACGCTGTCTGTAGTGAGTAAAGTAAGCAACAATACGATTCTATTACTTTCAGTATTTGCTATACAGTTTTTGGAAAACAGAAAAGGTAAAAATAAAGTTAAACGTATTTTGACGAGGGATGTAGTAAGAATATTTAATTAGTACACTGAATATGAGAAGAGGAAAGGGAGTACACAATGAAGTGTGTGGATAAAAATATATGTAATTAATGAGTGCGATTGACTGAATGGAATTTAAAAATATGATTGAATCACTGAACTTTTACCTTTTACAAACCAATACTCTTAGGCCGCCAGCCATGTGTGCTGTGAGCAGTGGCACGAATATAGGCCTCTCTGGACCAATAATTCTAAACTTGAATCGGCTCAGAATTGAAGCAACCACATACTTCATATGAATGAAGGCCATTTCCTTGCCAAGACACACCCTTGGACCAGCCTGAAAAACTGGAAATATGAAAGGAGAAACCTCACTCAACATTATTCCCTCACTGTTTCCTGGTTCCACAAACCATCGATCTGGTCTAAATTCAAACCAATCCTTCCCCCACAAAGATTCCATTCTCCCCATTCCATAGGGAAAATATGTTACCCTATCTCCTGCCTTCACCACAGTGCCATCTGGCAACAGATCATCTCCACTGGCATGCTTGGAGTCCCATGCCACTGGGGGATACAACCTCACAGACTCGCACAAACATGCCTTCAAGAAACTCAAATTCTTCACCGATTCGTAATCCAACACCCCTTTTGCCTCTTCCACTATCTGCTTCTCCATGTGGGAATAATGTGACAGTATCCAGAAGAACCATGTCATAGCTGCTGAAGTAGTGTCCCTCCCTGCCATAATGAAACTTATCACCATGTCTTTAATCAACTCCTCCTCGTGACCTGCACATAAAAGCCTTGACAAGAGATCTTCAACACCACCATTTTCCTCACCCTCCTCTATCTTCTCCTTCCTCTCCTGAATCATTCTCATGACATGAGTCTGAACCTCCCCAACAGCCTTTTTAAGCAATCCTTCAGATCCAGCACCGAGCCATCTCTTCACCCTCCAGATCATGAACAAAGGTGCTGCCCCACGCCTGGCAGACACCTCTGCAGCCACATCAAAAGCCTTTGCAAGGGAACAAGTAGGGACGGAAGGGTCCAAGCAGCACCTATTAGTCCCCAGTGTGAACTTGCAGATCACATTAAATGAGAACCTGCTAAGCAACTCCTGCAAGTCAACCACCTTGTTCTCATCAGACAGTGCCTCAAGCACGGGCAAAAGCCTCTCACACACTTCCCTCTCCAACGTGTGCATGAAAAACTCCCTCAAGGACTTGGTAGAGAACTCATGGCTCGCAAATCTGCGCTGTGTAAGCCACAGCTCACCATCCACGTTGAAAATTCCTTGGCCAAGGAAATCACCTAGGATCTCAGTGAAGGGCTTGCCTTTGGGGAAGTTGTTGAAGTTTGTCTTGAGTATGTACTCAACATTTTGAGGGTTTGCAGTGACAATGGTTCTACGTGCACCAAGCCTTTGAACCACTATGGTGTTGGTGGGAGACTGAGCTAGTAACTCAGTGTACCAATCTAGCAAACGGTGCTTGTTCTTGTAGAAGGATATGAGGCATCCGATGAGGGGATAGGTAGCCGGACCTGTGCCGGAAAATTTATTCCGTCGCCGGAATTCTACCAGTGCTATGTAGAAGAGGATGAGGAGGAAGAAGGGCTGCAAGGAAAGGAGGATCATGAATGCTCCCATATTACCATCAGACTATATGGAGAGCACTCTCAAACATCGTATCTGCCTTCATCAGTTGACTCTTATATGCCATTTAAATTAAAATGTGCATTATGATAATTATTTATTCATTATGTTGCCTTTATTTTCAGAGAGAGATTTTATTTATTTATTTCTGATTTAAATTCATTAATATTTGTGACTCCATACATAAATACTTCATTTATTATTCTTTTAACTATCCTATTTTTCAAAGATTTTTTTTTCATTTGACTATCATTTTCAAATCGTAATACAACATTCATTATTCTTTTTTATTTATTTATTTATACTGTTATAATTTATTTAAGAAAATTTGTTGTATTTTTTAATTTTTCCTAAAAAATCTTAAATAAAACTTAATCAAATAGAAGATATTTACATGTTAAATATTTAGAGCTCCGATAACAAGGATTTAATCAGACTTATTTTAAATATAAAATATATAGACGCTTACAAGTTGTTTGTTACGTTACTATAATAGGAATTTGTTGCTTTAAAAAATATCTTTGTATAAACGAGTGAGATATCGTAAATCAGGAGCACGTTGCCAAGATTATTATAAATGTCTTTGTAATTTGGTTTCCCTCTTTAGTTATCTTCTTTCTTCCTTTCATAACAATGGTTACTTTTATCACTTTGTTATAAGATGACAAAACGGGTCATTTTTTTTTACTTCGTTATTGGTTCGTTAAAAATGAAGTGCACTTATATAAGTTCAAATTGATAATATATTTTTTATAATGTGGATTGAGAGTTTAATAAGTTGATCCATCACTTCCAATATTTTTTTTAACTTTCTTTTTTTCTATCTTAGATCTATTTAGTTATAATAATTATTTTTCAACAATAAAAATATAAGAAAAACAATAAATTTAAATCAAATTTTAATATTTTAATAAAAATTAATATTTTAATAAAAAATCATATTTTAATAAAAAAATTAATATTTAATAAAATAAAATAAATATTAATAATACTTTAATAAATTAAATTATGTATAAAAAAATAATATAAATAAAGGTTTATATAAAAATACATAAAATTTTTATAAGAAATAATGAATGGTGGCCTAACCTGTTTTATCCATATTGATGAGTTAAATGGATGGAACGAATACAGATTACAGATTGAGAAATTAAAAAAATTGACCCGTTGAACTAATTGATGGCGCTCGAAACCCAGTTTGTGATTCTCACTTTATCATTTTACTTCTTTTTTTCTCCTAACGAGAATCTGCTCATATAGTGGATTCTTTTATTAATTTAGAACATATGTAGCCACTAAAAACAAAATTTAAAAGTTGGAGTCCGTACACATACCTGCCAAGTCAAATATGGCAAACGTGGAAAATAAATTAATGCCAACTCAGTGTTTCTTGGCCAGTTTTAATTTAACAACAACAACAAAAATAATAATAATAATAATAATAATAGTATATTGTTGTTTTTAATCATTGTTTTTTTGGTATATGCTTCTTTCATATATTAGAGTAAATTATTGACTTTGTGACTTGTCTTCGAAATACATGGTGCAGTTGGTAGATGGAAAATGGAAAGCTTACATGGATGGACATTTGAGTGAAAATAAGAAGTTTAACAACAAAAAGAGAGCATGAAAAGGAAAAAGGAGAGTGGTGAAAAGGACAAGTTCCAAGAACTGACCTTACACCATGTCTTTACACAATAGTTAATAGAAGTGATCAATTTAAATAGAAGTTTTGCTTATTTATAGTTAGATTTTTAATTGCCAAATTTTAATTTTAGTGTTAATAAAAAATAGTTTTCATTCCTCAAAAAATTGAATTGATTTTAATAATTCTTACCATGTGAAACTTGATAACTTCTTAAATGTTTAGGAGAAGATTAAGTGATCAATTCTAGTAACACGCTTAGGTATATGTAGTATAATAAAATAAAGGTTTTTTTAAGAATTTCTTATCAGTAAAATATTATTTTAATTTGACTTTTACAAACATGAATTCTTCTTTGGAATTGAAGAAAGTTTTTATATAAATAACCAATTTAAATTTTAAGAAACTTGAGATCTACATAAAAAAAATACTTTGTTAATAAAAAATTCACATCACTAAAGTTGTTGAGTTTAAAAATATTTAAACATCCATTCATCTATTTATTCTTTGTATTTTAAAAATAAAATCAATGATAAAATTATGCATCCCTAATTTTTATTTATATATAATAAAATAAAAGTAAAACAAACAATAATTAACTTTTTGAATATATACAACTATCTCGTAATTGTATATAAAAAAAGATATCCCTCTTCATAAGGATTTAAATATACACAAAAGTATTAGAAACAAAACATTTAAAAGAAAAACATCTCATCATCTGTTCTATTATGAAATAGAACAGAGATGAATAAAAGAGAACAAAGATGAACAAAAGAGTAAAAGGAAGACAAAGGATATGAGAATGAATATCTCTTCTTTCTTGTTCTTGAAATCAAAACAAATGGTC
>Ga0123342_1009324_pt1 | contig 11816 bp, 5 predicted proteins | sample Turbeawhitnodule_FD_89960 | JGI IMG/M metagenome (GOLD analysis project Ga0123342, IMG submission 89960) | Root nodule microbial communities of legume samples collected from Mexico - Turtle bean Mexico white nodule | ecosystem: Host-associated > Plants > Roots > Nodule | place: Mexico: Nepantla... | reverse complement strand
GTAATTTTTGTGGATATTGATGTACTTGTTTTTGTATGTTGTCTTAGATGCTAGTTTACATGCATAGGTATGCATATAAATTTAGTGACTATAAGAACAAATTGTATTGTTAGAGATGCAATATGTTATCGAGGTATATATATATATATCATCAAGGTTCTGAGCATATAGTACCTTTTATCATCCAAAAACATTATTATTTAGAAAAAATGAGTAAGTGTTCATTTGTATTCTTGAGTTGTTGTAAAGTTTTTTTTAATTATATTCAACTTTTATGAATGAAAAACATGCTTATCAAAGTTATTAACAAGTTTATAATGTTACTATATATCCAATTTTTTGTAGAGTGGTAAATGTTACACTTTCAGAGGCACAACATGAAGTAGCAACGATGAGAACATTATATAATATGAAATTTGATCATTACAGAAAAGACAAGATTACATAATTATTAAATATGCCGATAAAAAAAGTTATTAAATACGAGAAAAAATTGAGTAATGCCCATCAATGAAAATATGATAGGAAATCTTTTAAAGCAATTCATTAACGAAGTCATTGGAGACACTAATAAAAAAAGTAAAATATTGCATGCATTAAGACTGTAGATTCACTAAACTAAATTAGTTGTACTGAGTTCATTAAATATAAATAATTAGATAACCCTATATTAATTAATTGTAGAAATACTACTGAAAAATAGTGTGTAAAAAATATAAAGATTATTATTTTAGAAAAAAACTATTATTATAAAATATGAGACAATTTTTTTTGAAATGAAATAAGACCATGTGTTATTGTTTTTATCGATAAAATAAAAAAAGAAATAAAAAATAGGTATTTAAGATGCTTCAATCTATTTTTATAAAGATATAATGAGAGGATGTAGGACATTTCAGCAAACCAACTGCAGCACTGATGATCTTTGCTCCGTGAATCTGCTGCCCCGTATAAAAAATTTAATTACTTTTAAGCACAAAATTAGATTGAATGACGACTCAGAAAACAAATTGATATCTTCACACTATAAAGAAAATTATAAAGAAAATCATGAAATAGAAACCAATTTTTACAAACCAAAACAATTAGTTACAATAAAAATTAAAACAGAGATATTTTAAAAACTAAAAAAAAAATTAGTTTCTAAATTAGTTTCTATTATTTTCTATTATTGTTAAATAATTTTTAAATTGATAGTTGCTAATTAGATATCAATTTAGAAACTATTTAACAATAATAGAAACTAATTTAGAAATCAAATTTTTTTTAATTTCTAAAATGGTCTCTAATTTAGTTATTATTACAACTAATTATTTTGGTTTTTACAAATTGGTTATTTCATGATTTTTTTTAGTGTCAATCATAATCAAGTCTTATATTTGAGTTATAAAAATAACTTTTTCATCTAGTTACTATATTAATTAAATTAGATACTATTTTAAAAATTAAAATATTATTAATATTTAAATTATTTTTATTATTAATAAAATTTATAAACTAGTTTTTAAATTAATATTTAATTAAATATTGAGATTTTAATTACCAAATTTAGAATTTAAGTAATTAATAACTAAAATCTTAATAATTAATTAAATACCAATTTAAAAATTAATTTAAAAATTTTATGAATAATAAAAATTATTTTAAAAATAAATAATTTTTTTAATTTTTAAAATAATATCTAATTTAGTTAATATAATAAATAATTATTTTTAATATTTAAAATTGTTTTTTATTTAATAATTTTCTTATAATATCTCTTTCTTTAAAGTTGTGGGTTGCTGAACTATGATAAACTTGTGGGCTGCTGAAACTATGACAAACTTCTGGGCTGCTGAAACTATGAAAGTATGTGCCGAATGAAAATGAAGGTAGAAGTGTTTAATAATTTTGGTGATTTTGCCTTGCTGTGAGACAAATAAAGAGACAGAGTGCAGAGGTTTGTTAGTGTGAATTTTGAAGACCTTGGGGGAATCGAAACCAAACTTTAAGAAAATAATGAAACTGTGTCTTGTAATTAGTGAGATAATGACCTAACATTGAAACCTTCATTTTCCAACAAGATTTGTTCTATTCTACTGCTCTCATCACCCTAATTCAGAATGGAATAGCTCCTTTATGTTTGCTAGCAGGCCAACTATTATTGTCAGAAAAAACACCCATTATTCAACTTCATCACATTTTATATTAATCTTTTTTCAAATCAAACTAAAACATATTACATATTTATTAATTAATCTTATATGTCTAAATTAACAATTCACAGTACTCTAAAGTATCTTGTTTTGTTTTCATTTGCATATGGGTGTCAGGAATAGCATGGTTAAGCCAAAAACAAAATGTGAGTGGATCAATGATTCTCAGAAACAAATTTTGCACCTCAATATGTTTAGAAATACTAATCTGCGATATTCATTACAAGAAAAAAAAAATAGACAAAAGTCTAGAAAAAAATAATTAAAAATCATGAAATAGAAACTAATTTTTAGAAACTAAAATAATTAGTTACAATAGTAACTAAACTAGAAACCATTTTAGAAATTAAAAAAAAAAATGTTTCTAAATTAATTTTTATTATTGTTAAATAGTTTTTAAATTGGTATCTAATTAATAGTCAAGGTTTTTCTACCAAATTTAGAAACTAAATAATTGGTAGTTAAAACTTTGGTTGCTAATTAGATACCAATTTAGATTCTATTTAACAATAATATAAACTAATTTTGAAATCAATTATTTTTTAGTTTCTAAAATACTCTCTAATTTAGTTACTATTACAACTAATTATTTTGGTTTCTAAAAATTGGTTTCTATTTTATAATTTTGTGATATTTATAGAATTGATATTTCTAGACGTACCATTTGTGGAAAAAAAAATGATATGTAATGCAATATTGTACCTTAAATAAATGTTCCTTTAAAAAAGAGTAAGAAGGTCAAAGAAGAGAGGAAAACATTAAAATAAAGGGATGGAGCTTTGTTGGAGGAGTTATGAAAGGATTAAAGTCTTATTATCAAACTAGGGTACTTTTTGAATATCAACTTTGATTGTAATGTCTGAGTATTGAACACAAATTCACTTACAAAAACTATCTAATGTTCAGTTCATTAAAAGCTCAAAATAAATAATAACATGAGATTGAAGTACATTTAATAGGTATTAATAGTTGCATTTTGAATATCTTTTTACAATACAATTTTATACTACTCACATTTTGATTTTTTATTTATTTTTTAGTCAAAGATATATTTTTAAGTGTTAATATAAGTTCTAAAGTGTTTAATTATTTCTTACACTAAATATTTTATTCATTTTTCTTTTCAAAATATTTTATTTTCCTTTTTTAAGCTTGATTAATTCAGTTTATATGATTGCTTAAACATATGTTGAACACTGAACATTTACACAATAAACTTGAATCTTTAATTTCAAACAATAATTCATATTTTTAAGTGTAAAAATATTTTTTTTTAATCTCTATAATTATGAGTATAATTAATTTTAACTTATAATTTTTATTAATTTTACTCTTCATAAATAACTAAAATATTAAGATAATTCTTTCATCATATTAATATGACATATATTTAAGTAAGGAGTATTTTGCAGTAATGTTTATATCCATTTTGGATTAGAGGGTTAATATATATATATATATATATATATATATATATATATATATAAGAGAGAGAATGAAAATCGTATTTTTCATGTGTTTAAATTTGAAGAAATTTTATTATAAAAATGCATTTCCTGAATGGTGATGTTGATCTTACATGATCTCATTGAATGGTTTAATTCTTCGAAGCAAAGTAGTGAGAGGTATGAAAAAGGAACCAAAAGAAGGAAATGGAACACAAAAATGACCAATCCATTAAGAAAGTTGATTAAGATTAAGGTTCCCAATAAATAAATGAATCATAAACTAAAGTTGATTAAGATTAATCTTTAGAGTGCAAGTGTGCATGCATACTCTCACTATTTGTTTTGTGCCAAACTCCAAAACTCATTGAATAATACATCACAAGACACTTTGCTTTTTTTGTCAAGACAAGATCAACATCTTTCTGTCTAACTTTTCTTAGCTCTCTTTCTTTCTCATAACTCATCACACAACTTTTCTTCATCTTTAGGTAACAAATCATGTTAACTCTTTCCTACACAAGTACCAACATTTTCCCTTGGTTTGTTTTGGGAGATTAAGGGATATTTTTCTATATAAGAATTATATAAAAGTTGGAGCATCTAAAGTGATTCACACTTTTCTTTATAATAGGATCAAGAGTGTTGTTATTGTGTCTTTTTTTCCAGGCTTAACCATCTTCTCAACATTAAATCATGTTCCTGAGATAGAATCTACATGTTTCTCAGATGGAGTTTAATGAATTTGTCTATTATAATTACAAAATTGCAACAACATTAAAGAAACATATGGTGTGGAAAATAGGAACATGGTTTCTCTTCACAGCTAGGATTTGGAAAGGGTGAGTTGGAAAAGTTGTTAATTTAGTTGCATATCTTATCCCAAAGTTATTATGTTCTGGATTTTGTTTTGAATAATGGTCCACCATGTTTCCACTACCATGAAGATGCTGTGCTATAGAGTTGACCATCCTTTGACCAACTTTACCTGGATTTTCTTTTCTGATTTCAAGATTGAACTCACTGAAATCTCAGCTGAAAATCTGCACCTTTGCCTTTTCCTCTTTCAGTTCATCAATCTGGACCACATAACAAACAAAAGAAAAACCCTATTTTCTCCAAGGGATGATGATGCACAAACACCCCATTTTCTACTAAACATTCACTATGATATTTTATTTTAAAATATAAAATAAATTTGAGATAAATCAATTAGAAAAGTAAAAAATTTATTAGATATATTGAAGGGTGGTCATATAATATTTTCCTTTTCTCTAAAACTATGTTCTTTTATAAAAGAGTCAAGCTTGAAATTATCTGAACAATTAATAATCCAATTTTAATACTTTTCATTGTCAACTTTAATATTGGAAAAAAAAAGTTTACAACATTGAATGACAAGTCTGAATCTAAAAATACACCCATATAACCTCAAAATAGTAAGACAACAACTTGAATCTAAAACCCTAATGTTTCTGTTTTTTTTTTTCTATTTATATACTACTTGTTTTATTTATTTTTATTTAATATGAAATTTTCAACTTGTAAATTTACTTGTAGGGTTAGTTTATGATCACATGTATATGTGATGCTTTAACCAGAGATATCAAATTATCACGAAAATATATGGTAGATGACTCGAACAAGTTTGTTTTTGTTAAAGAAAAACACATGTTCAGTGGTGAAAAAAATTATATATTTGCAGGCATGATATTGATAGCCTTGATTTTGTGACTTCGTGGTGTGTATGTTGAAAAACGAAAATCTTGGTTTTGGAACACTGGCTAGACTCAATCCTCACAAATTCCTCCAAAGTGATGTGGTAAAAGTTTCGGAGCAAAAGGAATTGATCTCTTCTTCTGTCAACACTACACTTCATTCAAAGTAAACAAATAAATTATCACTACAAGAAAATCATGAAATAGAAACTAATTTGTAAAAACCAAAATAATTAGTTGCAATAGTAATTAAATTAGAGACCATTTTAGGAACTAAAAAAAAATTGATTTCTAAATTAGTTTCTATTATGTTTTATTATTATTAAATAGTTTCTAAATTGATATCTAATTAGCAACCAAGATTTTTGCTACCAAATTTAAAAACTAAATAATTGGTAGTTAAAACCTTAGTTGCTAATTAGATACCAATTTAGAAACTATTTAACCATAATAACAAATAATAGAAACTAATTTAGAAACTAATTTTTTTTTAGTTTCTAAGATGATCTCTATTTTAGTTCCTATTATAACTAATTATTTTGGTTTCTAAAAATTGGTTTCTATTTCATGATTTTCTTGTAGTGTATCACAAACCATAAAAAATATAAAAATTAGACCAAAATTAATATATTAAAAAAATATATAAATAAAGAACTTTAAAAAAAATATATGAAAATCTAATATAACAATAAAAATACTCTCTATTATAAATAAAGTTTAAATTAACAAAAATGAACAGATACATTCCCTTAAAAAAAATATGAAAAACTCTAAATCTAATTTTGACAACCTTAAAATAGTTTTCTAACTATTACAAAGTATTCAAAGAACAATATTCTTAACAGGAAATATAACACACAAACAAAACTAAGGTAGGAAGCCGAATATGAGGGATTGATGATGTGTGAGCTTAGTAAATAAAGTGCATGAAGGAGTTTGTAATATGGTTTTGTTGGGATGAAGATTGAGAGATATTTGAAAGAGTGAAAAAGCAGAGTGTGTAGTGTGAGAGTGATGAAGGGCAGAACCTACCTCCCTGAGAAGTTGTAAATTGAAATAGAGATGTTGCAGTGTGAGAATGAATGCGAAAGTAAATAGAAACAAGAACTAAATAGAGTATTCATTCACCCAACTGGCAATTATACTAAAAACAAAGAGTACGGAGAAGAGAAAGATTAATGGCACCATGGGAAATGGTGCAGGGAAGTTCTGTCACCAAAATTTCTATTATCATATCACTGGAAGCCATTAAAACCTTGTGTCTCTCCCAACTTGGACCCTTCATATTATTGTGATTCAAATCCCAATGCTTTTCTACTCAAAAGCTGGCAACCATTTTTGACCAAATCCCTACGCAAAACCTCAACTCACGCAATGGATTCGCTCATCCGCACGGCCACTGCCAAACCCAAAATCTGCACATAATAACTTCTCCTCACTTTCAATATCAATTTTGTTTTACTTCTCTTCAAAAACTATATTCTACTCATTCTTATTCATTGCTATTCTTCATAACCGATAACTGAACTTAAATTGTGGTAAATGTGGATCAGAGACTGTAATAAACTAAATTATTTCATTGGAAGAGTATAAATAGTTAATGCAAAAACTCTTAGGACAACCTATATATAAGTCACAAAAATTTAAGATAGTGTAATGTCTTCGATTATATCTTTATTTTCATTTTTATTATGTTTTGAAAACTATTTCGAAAAAGATATAATTGGTCATGTTTGAAGTTGTATTGAAAATAGAATAATTAAATGTTTTGTAGGTGAAAGAGTTAACGATCTCAAGAGAAGGTAAAAAATGAATTTTTTTTACATAATTTTTAGATTTTATTAAGAAATATAATTATCTTTGTAAGTTTTTTAGTGTTTGTGATAGGATGAGTTTTTGAAACCTAATAATACTTTTCGATTGATTGTTGTGTAACTTATTTTGTAATGACAGTGTGTACAAACTAATGTCAAATTAAATTATATCGAATAATGATTTTCTTACATTCGCTCAAAATTCAAAATTGCTATATGTTATAATTTTTTTATTTTTCATAATGGTTATTTTAATTTTTACAACATTTCATGTTAATACATTGTTAATGCACGTTTACATTTTTAATTAATAAAAAAATTTGTTTATAGAAATTTTAAACTAAGTATTACAAAAATGAACAAAAAGCTAACAAAAATATGTATACCACAGTGCCTCACAATTATATTTATAACAAATTATAAGAAAGCACATTTTAAAATTATTTTTATTTTCAAGAACTTAAAAGGCGTCAGAAATAAATTTTTCATCTCATTCAGACAACACAGTTGTCTTATTGTGATTTCCTTAGTATTATTCTTATATTTTCTTGCTTCTCTTTGTTGTGCCTATTTCAGTCATTATAAAAATAAAATGCAAATGTGACTATGAATGTGTCTTTTACGAAATAAAAGGAATTGGATAATGACACATGCACATCAAATTCGTAATAACTTTTTCCTTATTTATTTTTTCTTAAAAAGGATCTTTTTATCACGAGTCTAAAATAAAAAAAAAAAAAAAAAAAGTGAAAAGAAGATTATGTGGATGCAAGAATAATGGCACAAATACAAAAGTGAAAACAGAATCAGTTGGTTGTGATCCAAACGCGCCGCACAGTACAACTTTACCAACTTGTTAAATATCTGAACTTACAAAAATATTTATTCACTAACACGTATTTGGATAAATGGAAGAAAATATGAAAATAAATATTTAATTTTATTCTCGTAATTTAAAATCAAGCCATGCACTAAATTTTTAAGAAGTTATCTTTTTCTAAAAAAAGTGCATAAATTGATTTTACCAGAGAACTTCATATTTCCTTCGGGTAACGGATTTATCCAAACAAGGCGCTACTAAAGTAAAGAACTAAACTACCTTAGGACTGTTACATTGTTATTATTACAGTCATGGCGAGGCGCGTGGGAGCGGCTAGAAGTCACGAGACTTACGGTTGCGGTGGAAGGCGGTGGCGCCGGAGCTGACGGAGAAAACGCCGTTCCAGATCTCAGTGAAGGCTCTGACGATGACACCGTGGTGGTCCGGTGAGTTGAGCTGGAGGAAACAGTTGAGAAGTTCTCTGAGGTCGTCTTTGGAGTAAATCTCGTTTTGGAGTATCATCTGGAGCATGGAGTGTCGGAAGTCCAGGTAAGGGTCTTCGGAGTCTTTCTCCACCGCCACGCCCTCGCTACCGGCGCGCCCGAACCCTCGCACGCTCTTGGCGTAGTCGCAGAACTGCGCGGAAGAGTGGACGTGGCAGGGAGAGAAGGTGGTGGTGGTTGTGGTGCTGGTGGTGGCGGTGGTAGTAGTGTCGTCTCTGTCGTGGGCCCAGTGATGGGCTTGGGCTTGGAAGGTGGGCCTCTTGGGGCGACGTTTGGGGTTGAAAATGCGGGAGAGAAGCTTGGGCCTTCTGCAGGTGCCGCAGCCCAAGCTGACGGAGACGGTGTTGAAGGTTAGTTTTCTTCTGGAACTTGACATTGGTGGTTGCAAATGCGATGGTAAAGTAATGTTATGCAATGTGTTGTGTGCAGTGAGAGAGCTGTGAGACTGGGAAAAGGGTTTTATGGGAGTCACTCTGAGACTCACCTGGACCACACATTTATTATTACTACTATTTATTATAACTAAATAAATTAATAAGTCTAATAATTATTAAAATCAAAATATTAAAGCAGCTTTATCTATCACATCAAAGAGAAAATTTTCCTATTTAATATACATATTTTATATTTTCTATTTATTGATATACAAAATTTATATTCATATTTTACCTTTAATTATATTTTAATATTAAAACAAATTAAATACACTATCTAAATACTAAATAAAAATTATACATTATAAATATATATATTTTTTTTTTTTATAAAAGTTTTCATGTTAGGTATCATTATTTAACTTTACATCTCAGCTAGGCTGACACGCTCAAGTAACAACAATCATCTGTTATCACATGAAAAAAGTATTATTAAAAAAAAATACAAAAATATGGGGGACTAGACCAAAACCCACATGTTAACAAAAACGATACATAAGTAGACTATACCTATTCATAAATAATTCTAAGAACAGACTAGATGGAAGTCTATTATACCAATGAAATGATTATCTATGAATGAACCCTAAATTAGCCAACTTATCAGCACATGCATTTTCCTCACGAAAAATATGAGTAACCCTAAACCGATTGTTCTACCGTAAATCACTTACCTTTTCAATAACACAATACATTACGAACTAATTACTATTATAGGTTTTATTTTCTTAAAAAATTTAAATTACTACTTATTATGATATTTTTAATTTTCTATTACAGGAACTAATATTTGTGAAGATTTATTGTTTAGAGATTATTTACAAAAGAGTAGTTATAAAATAAATTATAATAATAATGCATATTGAAAATCCTACTTTTTTACAAAATAAAAACAAAAAATTATTATAAAATTACATTCCTAAATTGCAAGAATATTCATAAATAATAAATTCATTATATAATTATTACGTAGTCTATTTTAATTTTGGATTATATCAGACACAACATTCTATTTATCATTTAATAATATCATACTAAATATATTATTGATAGAATGATGAGGTATTTCCTTTTATATATTCTTTTATGATTTTACATTGAAATGTTTATTTTCTCATATATTATTAGTTTAAAATTGTACCACAACATATAGTATATTATATAATTTAGAATATATTCTTCGACATTTTTAGATTATTTTGTTTATATAAATATAGAAATGGTACTTCTTCTATATATGAATATTTTTATCCTTATCAGACTAAGCACACAACAAACAACGTTTGTTTATTCAACCATTGAATTAAACTGGACACTTGCATCTAAATTATTATGTTTTATATTTAATTGTTTAATTACAAAATCAAATCAAGGATCTCTTAAACTTTCATCTAATAATACATTCCTACCAATTTATCCTTGTGTTTTGTAACTATTTTTTATATTTAATTGATCACTCATGATAAAAAAAAACTATCTACACAATAAATAACTATTTTAAATAAAATTATAAAAATTATTTATTTTTATAACTATCTTTCATAAAAAAAAAATTATAACTCAATAAGATTTTTTATTTTAATAATTATTAAAATATTTTTTTGTTGTTATCACAAGAAAAAATGGACATTCGTTTAACTGCACGTGTTTCAACCGGTGATTAGAAGGTGAAACAATATTTATGTTATTAAATTAACATTTCTTTTTATTTAGTAAAAAGTGTTTGGGTAAATTTAGGATATTGGGTTATAGCTACATTTGAGTTTTGCGCCTATTACGAAACACATGACTTAAACAAGGAGAATTCTTTCTACACCTCCATCATTTTTTCATGCACTCCTTTATTTTCAAAATATCAAAATTATCTATTTGAAATTCTACACTTTATAATATAAATTTATATTTTAGATCATATAATTCGAAATACAAATTTGATGTTTCAGATCGTAAAATCTAAAATACAAAAATCACAATTTTTAACTTCTGAATGTTATAATTCAAAAAAAATATCTACATTCTGAAATTAAAATAAAATATTCATTGAAAATATAAAAAAAGTAATTTAAAAGGTGAAGAAGAAAGGCATGGGGTGCAAGAAGAATTTTCCCTTAAAAAATATAGTTTTTGCTACAGGAGCTAAACTTGTTCTTTTAAACCTGATTGAAGTAAATCTTTTTAGATAAACGGCTTGCCTAAATAAATTCTACAGGAAATAAAAAAAAATGTGTTTTCTTCTTGTATTCACATATTTTTGTGAAAAGTCCAATTTACCCTTTTGAAATTGTAGAATTTCAAAGGTATATATTGGATTAAAAAATAACATCTACGCCAAAAATAAACTACTTTCCTGCACTACAATTGGATTTTAACCCATTTCGCTGAAGGCTGTTGCTTTCTGCACCCCAAATTTCAATCTGAACCCAATTGAGTGTGTGAAATGTTAGAATTGTCCTTATGGGTTTTTAACTTTATCCTTAATTTTTTTCTCCTTTCTCCTATTTCCTTCTGTTTCATCTGCCTTCCAAGGCAACCACCACAAAACAATAATTGCATGGAGGAGATCGTTGGATATAAAAGTCGAATGAGCAAAAATGATTCCAAAAATTATAGGGGTGCAAATAGAAGTTGATGGAGTGCAGGAAAACAATAGCCTTCACTGAAAGGAAAGCCTTTGTTTTCAAAAAAAAATTATTATGTTTAATGGATTTTTCATGGCCCAATTTAATCAAACTAAAAAGGAAATCAAGTTATCATGTAAGTAAATATGTAATTAGTTTACTAATATATATATATATATATATATATATATATATATATATATATATATATATATATATATATATATATATATATATATATATATATATATATATATATAATTTTTTTT
>Ga0123342_1009323_pt1 | contig 11816 bp, 4 predicted proteins | sample Turbeawhitnodule_FD_89960 | JGI IMG/M metagenome (GOLD analysis project Ga0123342, IMG submission 89960) | Root nodule microbial communities of legume samples collected from Mexico - Turtle bean Mexico white nodule | ecosystem: Host-associated > Plants > Roots > Nodule | place: Mexico: Nepantla... | reverse complement strand
GTAAAATTTAACCAATCTGATTCTGTTATACCTCTCTGTTGATTGCAATTTTAATCTGAACAAGTTCAAATTGTGTTAGACTGTTATGAAGAATCAATCTGTTTCGTTTAAAAACAATCTGTTTTACCCCTCCCCTCTTGAACTTAGACACTAATAGACTCAACAGAAGAGACACAAATATATACAACTTCTAAGGAAACCATATTTCTTGTAACCCTTTATATGCATTATCATATTTTTGTGAAAAAAATATTTAATAAATATTTGGATGCTTACAATTGTGACTATAAATATTTTCATTATTGTATTGGAATGAAGAGTAAACATAATTGTGTACAATATTGTACAATAATTAGGTAGAGTTCCATTAATCATGGGATTCTATCGTTATTAAATTAATTTCATATAATTACGTACAATAATTCCGTATAATTTGATAATTATTATTTTTTTAATAAGACACTTTTAATTTATTTGTTATGTTGTTTTAAATTTTATGCAATTATAATTTATTTATATATTTATTATTGACGATAATAAAAAGTATTATTTTAACATCAAATTATTGATAATATCATGTTTTTTTTAAGTTTTATCTTTTGTAAAAAAATATCTCATAAATATTTGCATGCGTACAAATGTGAGTATGAATATTTTCAATATTGTATTGGAATGAAGATGAGACACAAATATATACAAGTGTATGCAAACTTTCTCTCTCCAAATTACAAGCTAATTAGATAGAGATCCACTAATAATAGGATTATATCATTATTAAATTAATTACATATAATTGTGTACAATAACGAACAATATAATTCGATAATTATTATTTCTTTAATAAGACATTTTTGTTTTATTTAGTATGTTGTTTCAAAATTTATGCAGTTATAATTTATTTATATATTTATTATTGAATATAATAAAAAGTATTATTTTAACATCAAATTATTTATAATATCATTTTTTTAAGTTTTATCTTTGTAAAAAAAAATATTTAATAAATATTTAGATGCGTACAAATGTAAGTATGAATATTTTCATTCTGGTGTCTGGAGTGTCGCTCCCACCTGAATAGCAAATCTCTTCCTGACAAACAAATGGAGTAAAACTCTTTCCCATTGCTGCCGAAATACCTCCTTGAATTCTTATCTCACATCTGAATTATATTAGTTCATAATCGTCTTTTCAAAAAAGTTTTGGGGATATTTTTGGTTGGTGCCTGTTGTCCAACCCTTATAATATATTATCAATATTCATGTAGTAGACCTTACTAATCTTAAACTTTTCTTTTCCAATGTTAAAATGATTGATCTTCGTCCAGATTTCAAAAGCATTACTCTATTTTACTTCTTTTAAGGGTTGTTGTCCCATACATACTTTGTCGCAAAATCTTTTCATGCATAGTATTCAAATCTGTGACTAGTTCAGTTGTATAAGTTTAGAACCATGTGGTTTTGGGTGAATTATTTCCCTCAAAATTTTGTTTTCGTATTAAATAAAAGAGAAATGGTTTAGAATACAATTTGGGATAACAAAAAGTTGTCCCCTTGATTTTGAGGCATATTGTTCTTTAGAAGATAATGTATATGGACATAGTAATGCACCACGAACATGTATTGGAATGAAGATGAGAAAAAGTATATACAAGTGTATCGAGACTTTCTATTTCGAAATCACAAACTAATTAGGTAGGGATCCATTAATCATTAGGATTTATCATTATTAAATTAATTGTCTATAATATTTTACAATATTGTAGAATAGTTGCATATAATAATTGCGTGTAATTATGTTGTTTCCAAATTTATGCACTTATAATTTATTATTTAATATAATAAAAACTATTATTTTAACATTAAATTAATGATAATGTCATTCTTTTTTAATTTTTTTCTTTTGTAAAAAAAATGTTTAATAAATATTTGGATGCGTACAAAATGTGAGTATAAATATTTTCATTATTGTATGGGAATGAAGATGAGACACAAATATATACAAGTTTAGGGAGACTTTCTCTCCCCAAATTACAAGATAATTAGGTAGAGATCCAATAATCACGAGGTTCTATCATTATTAAATTAATTGCATATAATTGCGTAAAATATCGTACAATAATTGTGGATAATTTGATATTATTATTTCCTTAATAAGACATTTTTTATTTATTTTCTATGTTGTTTCAAAATTTATGCAGTTATAATTTATTTATATATTTATTATTGAATATAATAAAAAAGTATTATTGTAACATCAATGATAATATCATGTTTATTTTTATGTTTTATCTTTGTAAAAGAAATATTTAATAAATATTTGGATGCGTACAAATGTGAGTATGAATATTTTTATTATTGTATTGAAATGAATATGAGACACAAATATATACAATATCTAAAGAAACAATATTTCTTGTACCCCTTTATATGCATTAACATATTTTGTAAAAAAAATATTTAATAGATATCTTTTTTACAAAGATGAGACACGAATATATACAAGTGTATGAAGACTTTCTCTCTCAAAATTCCAAGCAAATTAGTTAGAGATCCTTTAATCATTGGATTCTATCATTATTCAATTAATTACATATAATTGCGTACAATATCGTATAATATTTTTTTATTTTAACATCAAATTATTGATAAAATCATTTTTTTTAAAGTTTTATCTTTGTAAAAAAATATTTAATAAATATTTGGATGCTTACTAATGTGAGTATGGATATTTTTATTATTGTATTAGAATGAAGATGAAACACAAATATATACACAAGTGTGTGTACGAAGACTTTCTCTCTCCAAATTAATTAATTACAAGCTAATTAGGTAGAGATCCACTAATAATGAAATTCTATCATTATTAAATTAATTATTAATTACCTGTAATTGCATACAATAATAATTGTGTATAATTTGATAATTATTATTTTCTTAATAAGACACTTTTTTTTATTAATAATGTAATTCGATTTACATTCTTAATGCATGATCATCATAAAGTAATATAAAATTGTGTTCAACCAAAAGTGAAAAACTAATTTATTATAGATACAAGTGTTTGAGATTTAAACATAATAAATTTATCTTAAATTGATTAAAATAACCTACAATAATTAATTGCAGAAAATCTATTATCTGAAAGTTAACGATTCGCAATGTTGTTCCTGCCTCTATAGTTAGCTTTGGATTCCCAAACAGCCATATATACAATCTTGTCATTCTCTTGCTTTTCTAAACCACTTTCAATTCTTCTCACAATTTATATTATCCAATAGTTAAAAATATATTTTTAATTGCATATTATAATTCCAATTTAAATAATTAGAATTACATAATCTGAAAATATATTTTTAACTGTAGAATCTTAAATATTTTTGACCCATGAATAATTTATTCTTTTGCTACAGGAAAGTATAAAAAGAGAGATGAAACAAAATTGAAGAGTTTATAAGCAAAAACTTATATTGAATAACAATACATCATAGATAACTTTCTTCATCTAGGGATATAGTTATACCGTTTTTTCTATACTTGTTCGACACCGAGAAACTAGTTGGAATTTCAACTTTAAAATATGACCACGGAGCAAATTTTTTGTCTTTTATTAATCTTCTATCTATCCTTCGTGTCACCTTCATCTCTTGGTCGACTCTATGTGTGATTATAAGTATTTGACAACATTGTTGTGTTATGCCTTCAATAAAAGACACCTCATTTTAAGAGGGATACTGATAATCATCCATAAGATTATTAGTAACTGAAATACCACAAGGAGCATATGTATATGATATCGATAAATTCTAATCTGACCGCGTGGTGAGAGAAGTTCAAGGGATGGTGTCGCTTTCCACGTTTTGAAGGCTGTGATATTCACAAAAGTATACGTATTAACGGAAGACGAATAGGGAAATCGAGGGGTTTGCATTATGAATTAATTATTTTTTGTCTATAAATGTTGTCACTAGATTTTTTGTAGTGATCCTTCTATAATGTTGGTGAAAATGTCTTTCCCTTCACGAGAACAATTAAGAGGTACAATAACGTACAATAATTAATTGCAGAAAATCTATTATGTCAAAGTTCACGATTCGTAGTGTTGTTTCCTCTAGAGTTAGCTTTGGATTTCCAAACAGACATATCAACAATCATGGTCTTCTCTTCCATCTCCTAACCACTTTTCATTTTTCTTACCATTCATTCTCTTTCTCCTCCACTCTCCCAACAACACCGCTACTGCTTATTTTCTTGACGTTATTATGCAGGTTTTGTGATGAAAGAGAGACACACTATATTTATAAAAAACATGATTTTTAATCCATTATTACTTCCAATGTCAATTAAATACCCAACGTACAAATACGTAAATGACGACATAAAAATGTCATTCCCTTCACGAGAACAATTAAGAGCACATACAATAATTGCAAACAATAGTTAATTGTGGAAAATCTATCATCTAAAAGTTAATTGCGGAAACTCTAACATCTAAAATTTAACGATTCGCAGTATTATTTCTGCCTCTGTAGTTAGCTTTCGATTCCCAACCAGCCATATCAACAATCTTGGCATTCACTTCCATTTCTAAACCACTTTTCATTCTTCTCACCATTCATATTTTCCAATAGTTAAAAATATATTTTGAATTGCATATTATAATTTCATTTTCAATATTTAGAATGACATAATATGAAAATATATTTTAAATTGTAGAATCTTAAATATTTTTTACCCATGAATAATTTATTCTTTTGCTACAGTAAAAGCATAGGAAGAGAGATGAAAAAAAATTAAAAAGTTTATAAGAAAAACTTATATTAAATAACAATACATCATGGATAACTTTTTTCATGTAAGGATATATTTATACCGTTTTCTCTGTACTTGTTCGGCACCGAGAAACTAGAAGGAATTTCAACTTTAAAATACGACCATGGATAATTTTTTTTGTTTTTTTATTAATCTTGCCATGAATAATTTATTCTTTTGCTACAGGAAAGCATAGGAAGAGAGATGAAACAAAATTGAAGAGTTTATAAACAAAAACTTATATTGAATAACAATACATCTTAGATAACTTTCTTCATCTAGGAATATATTTATACCGTTTTCTTTGTAATTTTTCGACACCGAGAAACTAGATGGAATTTCAACTTTAAAATACGACCACGTGCCACAAATTTTGTTTGAAATTTGTAATGAAAAAGAGTTGTACTAAAAGAAAGAGTTGTAATGAAAAATGTGTAATGGAACAAATAGAGGATCAAGGTGTGATTACATATCGTGAAATGTTATATTTTATAATTACCTCATATCATCAATCATTAACTATAAGCTATTATATTACGTAGGTTTACGAATGTAAGGAGAGAAACAATATTGTTAAAAAACACTAATTTTAATCCATTGTTACAACCTTGCATTCTATTTCCAATATGTTTTCTTACCATCTTCTAATATACCAATTTCTTATATGGTATCAGAGCACCGATCTAAACAACCTCTGCAATCCCCACATGAGAAAGTCCACTCATTTACTGTTATGAGTTGATAGGTGGTATTTCAGTTATGCATAGTCTTGAAGATAGTTATGACCAATATTATTAAAGAAATAATGATTATCAAATTATACGCAATTATTGTACGTAATTATACATAATTGATAGTGATAGAATTCCATGATTAGTGGATCACGATATAATTAACTTGTAATTTGGAGAGAAAAAGTCTCCATACACTTATTTCCTACACACAAGAGAATAAAATTAACTCCATTTTTCTAACCATCTTCTTATATAGATTTTACGCAATGAAGCTTGAGAGAAGTTTCCTATAGAAGGATTGATACTAATGCTACAATGTTTCGGTGGGATACCAGGAGTTATTTAGATCTCTATACATGGATTTAAACCATGGTCACAAGGAGAAATTCCTAACTTTGTTTATTATAACTTGTATGACTAAGTTTATCATGGAGGCAAACCACTTAATTTCGATACTCTTTGATTTGAAAGACATGTTTTTGTCGGCGTAACTAACAACACTTTCTTGGAGACTAAGAATTCCCATTGAAATACTCACATAAGAAACTCCACTCAGATTTTACTGTTATGAGATTTGTGCGATAGGTGGTATTTTATTTATGCATAGTCTTAAAGATAGTTATGGCCAATATTATTAAGCAAATAATGATTATCAAATTATACGCAATTATTGTACGCAGTTATACGCAATTAATTTGATAATCATATGATCCCATGATCACTACCAAATTAGCTTGTAATTTGGAAAGATAAAGTCTCCATACACTTATTTCATACACACAAGAGAATAAAATTATCTTCATTTTTCTTACCATCTTCTTATATGGTATCAGAGCATCGGTCTAAACAAAATCTTCATTTTTCTTATCATCTTCATATATACAATTTTGTTATAGTTATAAGTCGCTGCAGTAACAAAATAAAAAGGAAAAAAAATGGAAGGAGTGGAACGCTTACTTGATCAGCGTCAGCCATTGCAAACAATGAAGAAGAGCTTTGGAATAGGGATATTTATAAAGGAAAATGTTTTATAAAGTAACTCAATAGTCATTCTTTTAGTGTATATCGTTATTATGTTTTCAATATTACATTATAGACTTATATTTTCATCTTTTTTACCTAATCATGTATTTTTTTACACTTAATAAAATTATATCTAAATCTATATTTTTAGGTTAGTTATTTTTTATTTCATTATTTATTTAGTTAGTTGTATTATGAATAAAAAATCAATATTTTTAAAACCTCATCTTTTAGTTATAATCAATTATGAAAACAAGTTGAAAAATTACTATGGATAAAACTAAAAAAACATTGAACTAAAATATTGAAATTCGTGTTACAACACATAACTTAAATTTCACTAAAGAAACTTTAAAAAACTTCAAAAACATTAAAAAAAAACTAAAAGAATTTCCTCAGCTTCTTGATTTCTTTGCAGATTTTATGTCTATCCCAACTAGGTGTATACCTATAGTTTTTAAATCTCCCCAGGTTAACAAGAAAAGCAAGCGCTTTTTTGTCTATCCGGTGTTTCTCAAACTTAGGGGCATATCGAGTCAGCTCAATCTCCATTTTGGAAAGTCAAAACTTTATATTGAAGTTCTCTCTATCATATTTTTCTCTCGGTTTATTGTGGGAGAAGGATCATATTTTATTTTATCCAATGATAATTTATTTTGTAAAATACCATTTATTTTGTATGATGAACATTTATTTTGTAGAATAAAAAGGACGAAAATATAGATTTATAACTAATTGCCTAACTTTACTCAATTTACTCTCATTGATCTCGCTCATGTTGTTCAAGTAAACAAAGGAATATTAACTAATTGTTGAATCAAATTAAATACCTACTCTAAAAGAACTTGTATAAAACTAAGAGAGGAGAAAAGAGAGACTTTATATAAACTGAAATGTACATGTGAGGTATTTATAAAGAAGTAGTAGCTTGTTCCACAAGCTTTGTTGACTATATTATTAGTTTATAATTTATAATATTAATTATTTTAAATCTTAAAAAAGAATCAAAATAGATAGAATAACTAATGAGATTTTTGTAGAGCCTGGATATATTGACTTAGAGTTTGAACCAAAAACACTATGTCAACACGTATATTTATTTATGATTAACTAATGAATAAAACTAAATAAATAAATAACACAGGTACATATTACTTTACTTTTATAGTATTCCAAATCTTCCGGTTATTGGTCTGCAAATTATTGAAAATCGAATTTTGCATGTCATTAATACAAAATACGCTAACAAAGATTAAGAAATTGAGTAAAATTCATGTAAATATAGTTCATTTTAAAAAAATGAACAATAAAAAATTAACATTTTAAAACCAATATATATATAATGTATTTATTTTTAATATATCAGTAAAAATATATATTTAGTATATGAAATAAGAATAATAAAAAAATAGCATTGTACCATATAAAAAGGACGAAAATATAGATCTATAACTAATTACCTATCACTTTCTTCTCATTGCTCTTACTTTCATTGTTCTTGCTCATGCTGTTGAAGTAAACAAAAGAATACTAACTACTTGCTGAATCAAACATTGACATATGATTGTATTAAATAGTTACTCTAAAAAACTAGTATAAAAGTAAGAGAGGAGAAGAAGATAAACTTTATATAAACTGAAAGTGATTTTGCATTCCCTAGCTTAAAGTACATGTGGGGTATTTCTAAAGAAGCGATAGCTTGTTCCACAAGATTTGTTGACTATATACTCATAATTTATAATATTAATTATTTTGAAATTTTTTTTAAAAATCAAAACAGACATAATAACATTTACTAACAAATTATTATAAATACCCACTATTACAAACCGGTTCTTCAATCTACTACTTCCATTCTTTTTCCTTTTTTTAATGTGTCGATCTATAACTGTTGAATTCCTTCTACTCCTTCTACTCTTTTTTTTTTTATCAGTGTTACTTGTGATTCACCGAAGGTTCTTATTTGCATTAGGTTCTGTTTGCATTTCGTTTTTTAAATTGAGGTTTAAATTGATTGATTTAAGGAACATGATCCATCGGTTGCTGATGAAAATAAACAACAATGTCACTCTTGCAGAGGATGATATTGAGGAACTTGTTAGCATGCCTATAATAATTACGTACAATAAAGTACAATAATTACGTACTATAACTGCGTATAATAATAAGATGTCAATGTCAGATTATTAGCAATCCTTGTCCCGATGATCCTTTGATGTCCTTTAGGACTTGAATTGCGGCATCCCAATGAGATTTCTATCGAGCCTGTATATATTGACTTAGGGGTCTGAATCGAAAATAATATGTCAACGCGTATATTTATTTAGGATAAAATAATGAATAAAAATAATTAAATAAATAAAATATCAGGTACATATTACTTTACTTTTATAGTATTCCCAATCTCCCGGTTATTTGAGCTTCAAATTACTAAAGATCAAATTTTGTGTGTCATTAATACAAAATACGCTAACAAAGATTAAGAAATTGAGTAAAGTTCAAGTAGAAATAGTTCATTTTAAAAAAATGAACAATAAAAATTAGAAAATTAACGTTTTAAAACATATATATATATATATATATTATGTATATATTTTTAATATATCAGTACAAATATACATTTAGTATATGAAATAAGAACAAAATAAATAGCATTGTACCATATAAAAAGGACGAAAATATAGTCTATAACTAATTGCCTATCACTTTAATCTCAGTGCTCTTGCTCATGCTATTGAAGTAAACAAAGGAATACTAATACTAACTAATTGTTAAATCACACATTGACATATGATTGTATTAAATAGTTGTTATCACTAGTTGACTCAGCCGTCGTTGACTTCAAAGGCAGATGGTGGCTCCTCCTATCTCCCGGTGGTTTCCGCTCTCTCCTTGGGTAGCTCAGACTGGCTCCTTTGAAACAGAGGGGGTCCAACCTTACACTCTGACGATCAAGTCAGTACTGGGCTAAGAAACAGTAAAGTATGTAAAGTAGTTTCAATCTTAGAAACGACGTACATTTTCTAGGGCTCTTACCACCCTTTATATAGGTTGTATCTAAGTCAACTCCCTGTACCACGAGGACCTTTCCTTTATTGGAATTAGGGTTACTGGTGAGGCATCCTGTTACGCATCACACAAGCTTAGCGTAGCCACGACACAAGACTTTCCTCTTCTGGAGTGCAAAATCTCTAACAGTATGGTCGTTAAGGTACCAACTCATGTACCAGCGCTGCGAGGCCATCTGTTCTAAGGGTGCCCTAAGTATTCACGTGTCATGCATGCAGTCTACCCTTGGAAACCCTAACCCTAATGGGCCTTAACATCTCCAAAGATTATTTACTTGTGCTAGAACTGAACGTGCTATACACACCACATGCATGAATCCTCTCTTGCATGGATAATAAATCATTTATTATTTATGGGGCCCACCTACGTGGCCCATTAATGTGACTGGATTGACGAGGTCCGATGTCACGTCTGATGCGGATCTCTTTAGCCGATGTCCGAGGTCTGGCCAGTACAATAGCTACTCGAAAAAACTAGTATAAAACTAAGAGAGGAGAAGAAGAGAAACTTATTTATATAAATTGAAATTGATTTTGTATTACCTTAGTTAGAAGTACACGTGGGGTATTATAAAGAAGCGGTAGCTTGTTCCACAAGCTTTGTTGACTATACTATTAATTTATAATATTAATTATTTTAAATCTTAAAAAAAGAATCAAAAGAGACAAAATAACATAGACTAACAAAATGATTATAAATACCCACTATTCCAAACAACTCTTCAATATGTTTGCCATTGCTGAAGTAAGCATTCTACTACTTCCATTTTTTTTTTCCTTTTTTTTTGTGTCGATCTATAACTGTTCCATTCTTACTACTCCTTCTACTCCTTGTATTTTTTATCGGTAATAAATTCCATGTTCCTTGTGATTCACCTAAAGTTTGTTTGCATTTCATTTTTTAATTTCGGTTTAAATTGATTGATTTCAGGAACATGCTCCATCTGCTGCTTATGAAAACAACGATGTCACTCCTGCTCTGCTAATAATGCTGATGAAAATGAAAATAACAATATCACTCCTTCTGAGGATGATATCGACGAACTTGTAAGCATGCCTACAATAATTATGTACAATACTACAATAATTACACGTACAATAATTGTGTGCAATAATAAGCTATCAATGTCAAATTATTCTCATATGGCAATAGCAATCCTTGTCCCAGTGATCCTTTGATGTACTTTAAAACTCGAATAGCGACATCTCAATGCGATTTTTGTGGAACCTGTATGTATTGAATTAGGGTCTGAACCGAAAACACTATGTCAACATGTATATTTATTAATAATTAACTAATGAATAAAAATAAATAAAGAAAGAAAACATCAGGTACATATTACTTTACTTTTATAGTATTCCCAATCTCCCGGTTATTGGTCTGCAAATTACTGAAAATCGAATTTGGGGGTGTCATTAATACAAAATAAGCTAACAAAGATTAAGAAATCGAATAAAATTCAAGTAGAAATAATTTATATTAAAAAAATGAACAATAAAAATTAGAAAATTAACGTTATAAATCCAATATACATATAATATGTATTTACTTTTAATATATTGATACATATAAAAAGGAAGAAAATATAGATCTATAACTAATTGGTTATCCACTAGTACAAAATTCTTCAATAACGACATCCTTCAAAGACGGTTCGGAGACAACCATCGTTAAAAACTACGCGGTGGCAATCCTGTAAATTTTTTAAAATTTTTTTGAACTTTTAACGACGGTTCATCCCAGAACCGTCGTTAAAAGTGGCGCGGTGGAGATATAACGACGGTTAATCCCGAAATCGTCGTTAAAAGTGGTGATGGTGGAGATACAACGACGGTTCATCCAGAACCGTCGTTAAAACCTTTTAAAAACGGCTGTTTCCCACACTGTTTTCCCACTCTCGTATTTTCCCACTCTTTTCCGCTGCCCACGACCCAGCACAGTGACCGCCGATCCTACGCGCGACCACACCGTGACCGACCCCTCCGTCGCGACGCACCCTGCCGCGCGACCGCACTGCCCAGAACGTCGCACCCTACCGCGACCGAGCCACCCCGCCGCGTGATGACTTTTTACGGCAAGTGCACCACGTTTGTCAAAAGTAATAATTGTCCCTAAGGACGGATATCGATCCCACAAGGAACAGTGAATTATCGAGTACAATAATCGCTAAATATAAAAACAG
>Ga0123342_1009322_pt1 | contig 11818 bp, 5 predicted proteins | sample Turbeawhitnodule_FD_89960 | JGI IMG/M metagenome (GOLD analysis project Ga0123342, IMG submission 89960) | Root nodule microbial communities of legume samples collected from Mexico - Turtle bean Mexico white nodule | ecosystem: Host-associated > Plants > Roots > Nodule | place: Mexico: Nepantla... | reverse complement strand
TTCTTCTTCTTATGGCTAGATCCAATCTCCTGGTCCCTGTGGAAAGGAAAAATAATTTCACGTTCTTCCTTTCGGGAAGGATTAGGAAAATCCTATTGATTGCAATTTTCTCCAGACCCCCGGAAAAAGCATGAAAAAAAGGCTCGAATGGTACGATCCCGCCGTCACCAATAATAAAAGTTTATAAAGTAGTTTTTAGATTGACATCTTACATTACTACAAGATTTTAGCTATTAACTACTTTAGTGACTAAATGAGTCACTAAAGTGGTTAATTACTAAAACCTTAGTAGGTATTAGTAGATATCAATTTAAACATTATTTTATAATTTTTTATTAATAATAAAAACTACTTTTAATACTAACAATTTCTTACTTTATAAAATAGTATCTAATTTTACTAATATAATGACTAATTATTTGTTGTATATAAATTAGTTGTTATTTAATTATGTTATTGTAGTGAAAATTGAATATTTAGTATTTTTTATTTAAGTTACTTAAAGAGATATTTATCTATATTCTTTTATCTTAAATATGTGAAATAGTTTTCGTTTCTACTTTTTTTCTTAAGTATTTTCATCATGAGGCCAACTAGATTTCTGACTTATGTATTATACGATTGTTGAATACTTTATGTAACAATTTAACATGTACATGAATAATAAAATTGACTAATGTAACAAAAGAGCTTTAAACTAAAAAATTTATTTTATTAGGTACTTATTTTGAAGTAAACTTTTATATTGATTATTCATGAACTAGTTATATATTACATATCTTAAATATATTTAAGCCAATAATATATATATATATATAGGGAGAGGTATTTACAATTCAGTTATATGGTTTGTTTCTGACCAATTGTTGGAGATTTCCTTGTATTTTTTCTCATGTCTTTCTTTAAAAAATGTAAGTTTTTACTTTAAAATAAAAGAAGGTAACCCCAACTTTTCCTACTATGATGAGAAAGATGTTTCTTTTTGCACACCAATAACTTTTATCAACACCCAATAAAATTCAAAATATCTAAATACCTATTTTCTATTATATGAAAATGAAGTTGGCACACAATTTATTTATTTTTGGTAGTTAGTGTGGAGAGTTCACGAAGGAGGTGGGAGTGTGTAGAGGTTGATTTTGACACATTATTTGACCTAAAATGAAAATCATTAAGATGGAAGGTAAGTAATTGTTTGAGTTGTTTATTTATTTTTTCGGGTAACGTGATTTTTTAGATTGGAGTTTCTCATGAATCATGCAATTCAATTCAAAGATGTTTTAAATTATTACATATTGTATTTATTAAATTCAAAAATCAAAATTTTATTTCAGATTGTACAATTAAAACACATATTTTGAAGTCAAATTTACTTTTTGGATTATATATTTTATAAGTCAAAATTTATTTCTAGATTTTTGGATTGTATAATCCAAAACTTAAAATTATGTTTTAGATTTTTCAATATAAAACACAATTTTAACTTCTAAATTGGGAAGTTTCATATTGTATAATCTATAAGTGATATTTAGATTGCATAATTCAGATTGTACAATAAAAAAAATCAACTTTCCAAAAAACACCTCCAAAAAATTCATTCCCAAATTACACAATTTGGAAAATTTCTAATAAAATGAAATTGAGAGTATTGCACAACCCAAAAAAAAAAATCTAAATGCAAGGAAAACCATAAGAGGAGGTGAAGGGATTGAGAGAGAAGAGTGAGCAACAAGAGAGAAGGAGAACATATGAAACACAAATATTAAGTTTAGATACAATTTGGTATTTTACTCTTCCCTATAGGGTGCAAATAAAAGTTATGGGGTGCCAAAAGGAACACACGGCTAAAAATGACCATTTAGAAGTTGACAATTGCTTTTGGCACCCATTAATTTTGAATATGCACCCTATCACTGATACGAAATGGTTAAAATGCTCTCTTTGTTTGGGCTAGTCTATGTGGCCCTTATTATTTTCTTTAACTCTTTCAGCTTTATTTATTTTGATTAAATTTTATATAGTACACTGATCTATTTACTGAAAATAGAATATAAAAATTTAAGTGAAAAGACAAAGAAAATTTTATTAAATTGTAATTGCATTAAATATCAAATATCAAATACTAAATATCAAATATCAATGACAATGTAAGAATATGATAAATTATTACAATTCAGCTATGAAGTGGTTTAACAAACGAGGCTACGAGTCAATTCATTTTATCCATAAATTGTTAATTTGTAGCAAAGTTATTCCAGTGAAATCAAAATCTAAAATTGATTTTTTTTTGTAAAAAAATAAAATTATTTCTTAAATCAATATCACTATTGTTTTAATGATTATTTTTAAAACAATTAAGTATTCAATACTTTTAGAATATGTGACTAATATAACACTCGCTAAAAAAAAATTGATAGTTTATTATACAAACTTTTTAACCATTTACTTTTAAAGAATAAAAAAATTATGAAATTTTATTTATAATATTTAAAAAAAAAAGTATTAAACAAATTATAGGTGATTATTATATTTATAAAAAATATTAAATATTTAACCTAATTGAATTATGTCCTTACAAATAATTAATTTTTATTAATTAATATAAACTACAAACTAATTATAATCAATAATAATGACTAAAAAACTAACAGAATGTTAAAAATTTTAAATAACAAAAAAATATTTACAGGAACCAGAATAAAACAGGATTTATAAGAATTTAAAACTTACTTAAAATAATTATTTTATATTAGTTTTAAACTGTTAAAATATTTAAAAATGGATAATGATTTTCTTATATTACATATATATTTATGATATATGGTAATTCTAAACATATGAGAAGTATGCTATTATTTTTATCTTTAGAAGTAAAATTTATATTTATTATATTAAAAACAATATTATATATTATATTATATAGAAAAAATTATATGTTGTAAATAAATTACAATTATTTAAACAAAAGTACAATCGAGACTAAGTTGTTGAAAAGTACAAATAATATATATATATATATATACCTTATTCTTATTAATATAAATATATTAACTGTATTGTGTATCTAAACATTTAATTATCTTTTTTTATTGTATTGATTATATTGAAAAAAAAAATATCAAAGATTTAAAAATTTACCCATACAAACTATTTAAACTTATAAAAAATATTTATATATTCTTTTCAAAAAATTATATGTATGTATATTATCTAACAATTATATCCTCATAATATTGATTTCATATAATAACTCTTACACATTAGGATATGTCTTGTACACTGATATAGTGAACATTTATCCCATGACACATAATACACATAAGTATATTACCTCATTGATAAATAGTCACATAACCAAAAAATTATTGTTTATTTGTAAAATGAAAAAAAAATTAGTGAAAACAAATCCCATTTTAGTATTTTTATTTGTTTGTGTAACAGTCTAATTTTAATTCTACCATTATATTAGTCAAGCATGCATTCTATATAACTATATATATATATATATATATTTTTATTTTTTTATTTTTTTTTCAAACATATCTTTACCCTTATAAATCTTGATAAGACATTATATTATACATAGAATTTACAAAATTACAGAAAGAGTCTCAAAAACAACAATTAAAAAATATATTTAAAAAATTTGTTTAAAACAATTGTTCGACTTACAACATATTTATTCAGGTATAGTAAAACATAACATAAAAATATATAAGAATGATCTAAAAAAAAATAAAAAATGTTTAAGACATAATGTGCAAGTCTTAATTAATTTATACATATCACAAAATATTTTGTGATATTTCCTAATATATTAATATCATGACAACCACAAGTTATACTTGTTTCATATGACTACAAAAATCTTCAATTACATTTCCTATGATATCAAGGAAACTTCAATCTTTTCAAAAGACTTTTATTGAGTGTGTCTTACCAAAAATTAATATCTCACTCATTTAAGGTTTTTAGGATATATCATTCTCAATCCTATAAGTGAAGGTATTTTTTTTACAAAAACTCATAAAAAGGTAGAATAAGAATCTTTTGAGTTTTTATCACTTGATATTTTAATCTATATTATTTAATACTCTTAATAAATAACATAAGAATTAATCTTCACTTAAGATTTTTTTTCATAATATGTATAAACTTTCTATGTAAGTTTATCAAGGTTATAGGATTTTTTTTTTATTTCTTTTTATGAGTTTGGTATACTCTCATATTTGTTTGTTTTCTTTTTCTATTTAATAGATTTTTTCTTATGATAACAAATAATTGTTAAGACCTTATATGAGGTTTCAAAATGATGCATAACATAAATTTTATATAGAAATATAGCATAAAAACTTTAATCCTAAACATACACGGCTTATTAATACTAAAATTTCATTCTAAAGATTTAAACAAAGTCTCTCCACCCATCTATGTTGCTACATATATAAGTGAGGCCTTAATGCACAATTCATAGAAAATAATTGTATAATGGATTAACGTCATATTTCACTAATATTTCATATTAAAAGACATACATTTATGAATATTTATTGAAAAAAATAGATATATATTTGAATGTTTGAAATCTTTATTTCTTTATAACATTTGTAATAGTTTTATAAATATGCGAGAAATCTATATTTTTAGGAGTCACTCGATAATTATATATGTGAGAAATCAATATAAATGTTTTTTACACGTGCATCAATATTAATCAAGACTAAATATTATAATCTTTTGTAAAAATACAGACAAGTAAGAAGGATGAACCACAATTTCAAATTTTCCAATTGAATCAAAAAAATCTCTTGCTTTGCTTTTTTTACATTCTTGCAAATTCAATCAACAAACTTTTACATATTGTTTTCTATTTAGTGAATATTATACTTCAAAATTCATCAATTGTTTCTTATGGATTCGATATTCGTCTCTATGGACAAATTTATTACTTTTGACAGGATACAACTTGTTGTAAAATAATCATAAATAGTGTTAACTCACATAATACCATAGCAATCATGACCATAAATAGTACTTGACTCATATCAATGCATAAGTTTAGAACCATAAAAAGAAAAGTAAAAGGGATAAAAAAAAGGTGGCTTTAAAATTCAAAGCCATTTATTTGTATACGAATATTTCTTCTTAGAAGTTATTGTATGCTTTGATAGCATTACGTTAATATAGTAATATATAGTAGTTCACCCTATATTTGACATTTTTGTTTCTTTGTAGACTTTTTTTTATGTTGTTGTAGAGTTTCTTTGGTAGACAAATGAAAATGACACTTTCATTTAGAGTACATTTTATAACTAATTTTAAAAACAGAAAATAAGATAAATTTTTACAGTATAAATATTGTTATTTTAAGACGTGTGTTTAGATTAATTTTAATAATTAATTTTATTCTGCAACATGTTTTAAAATCAATTAATTAATTTGTCAGTTTAATGCAAAAGTGTTTGAAACACAATTTATTATACAATTTTATGCTAGCGATCAATCACGAACCCTTATAAAAATGAAAGTAATATGAGAACATCTAATCTTTAAATTAAATATCATAAAAGTTCATAAATTTATCAGTCATTCATAATTGAATGGCCGAATGATGTGTTTGATTTATGATATCTTTGATTGAGAAAAAATAAATAAAATAACTTATCTTTTTTCTTTGATTGAAGAAAAAAGTCCCATTCAGAAATAAAAGTTCAAATCTTTTTTTTTCTATTTTTTTTTAATTCAAATTTCACAAGAAGACATGCAAAAATTCTCTTATTTTTATTCCACTGTAAAATAAAATTTTGAGAGCATCCTATTCTTAATACTTCAATTTTGATATTAAATCATTGTTGAATTCAAAAACTTAAAATAGTCAGAATTTGGTATATCTCTGTCTAAGATTAGAAAAATATAATTGATACTATAGATTCAACAAATTTAATTAAGATAGGTTTTTAAATTATGTTAAGAAAATAAATTTAAATTTAATTTAATCTTACAAATTTAACATATAAAATAAGATATACTTATTTAAATACTTTATTTTATTTATATCTTTAGTTAATTTATTTAATCAAGAAAATTTAGAAAATTATTTGGATAGTTGTTTTTAAAGATTCCGTGTCTTTAATCTAACTCTCTTAGTTGGAGAGTTTTAAGTTTTTTTTTCCTTAGGTGTTAACATGTTAGTTTTTTTTATTATATAATTGCAATCAAGTTTCTTTTTCTCATTTACTTCCATTTATCTCCGAGTGATTTCTTTCTCATATTTTCTCTTCTCCAATATTGGTACACAATTAGTTACACTTTTGAAATTATAAGAAATTTTCTATATATAATTTAATTAATAAAAATACGAATTTAAGAGCTGCTCGACTAAATTTATATTCCATAAAAAATTATTGAAAATGTAATTTAACTAAATTTAATGTATCGGTCCTTTCTGTATTTGTAAATATAAAAATAAATAAGTAATAATATAAGTTTTATCATTATTAAAATGATTGTAAAATATATTTTTATGGAACTCGTTTGATATTTGATTAGTTTTACAAATAATTTCAGTAATTATGACTAAAGGAAGAGAAAATAAGTTAGACAAAAATGGTAGCCATACATGGAGGAGGATTCATAGCCTTACGTGGGTATTAGAAAAAGGTGTGTTTTTGGAGAATTCAAACGAAGAACAATAACATCACTTGTTTATGGATGAGTGGTTGTTGTGTTTTCATTGACTTATTTTTATAAGCTAAAAAATTTAGAAAAAAAATTAATGAAGTGTAAAAATAAAGTTTAAAAAAAAATAAAAAATTATACTTGATAATTTGAATATAACGAATTTTCTTGTTATTTTTTTTTTTTTTATAAAATGATGGAATTGAGAGAAAGTATGGAACTCCGGAAAATATGCACCTAATCTCTTTGAACGTCGAGAAACAATTTTCACGTCAAAAGCAAAAATAAAAAGTAAATAAGGCATACTTCTTTTGGTTTCAAGTATAAGATTAAAATTAATTAATAAAAATAATTAGATGTATTTAATTGTACTATTTAAAAAAATTAAAATACAATTTTGATTATTCTATCTTTTTAATTAACAATTTGTATAAAAAAATATTTATTCCCAATTTTTTTTAAGAATCGGTGATTCTGGTTCAGTCGTCTAAATTAAAATGTTGACCGTTAATATAATATTGACATACTCGTGACAAAATTTAATGGATATTTCTAACCATTTTTTTTATTGTAGAAGTTAAAGATAAATATTTTTTTCTTTATGAGTAAATATTTCAATTTAATATAGTAGTTTTAAAAAAAAAAAAATTGATTTCAAAGTTTTTTTAAAAGTTCAATTTTGTCTTTTTCCGTTAAGTTCCCACCAAATGACGTTAATTGTTGATGATGTGGTGCATAGAGTGACATTGGTTTGCACACGTGGGCTCAACAAAATTTTAGAATTTTGAAATTGGGGAAAGAAAATTGAGAGAGAGAGGATGGTGGTGGAGCCAAGGGAAGTGGAGGCAGAACACAATGATATTGGTTTGTACACGGTGACTGAACGAAATTTTAAGGTTTGGGCTGAAAGAAATTGGAAAAAGAAGATTGAGGGGAAGGAAGGCGGAGGTAGAGTCAGAGGCAGCAGTGAAGGCAAAGGCAGAACCGGATGAAAATGATTGATGAAAAAGATATGTTGGTATCTATGTTTAGAATCTCATCATCAACCAATACACTAGCAAATAATCTTGTAAATTGTCTAAAATGCTATGATTTTGTTATGATGGTCATCTTTAGTGTTCAAATAACACTCACACTCGCGACAACACTCAACAAAATAAAAATAAAAGAGAGGAAGGAACAACTCCAAGAGAGAGGGACACTAGATGTTAGCGGCGAAGGGCGACTACTACAATGGTAGTGAACGCAACAATGACGAGCAAAGCGATAGCTACAGGTGATGATCGCGATCATGAATGGAGAGCGAAACCACCACAGTTGTCTCTGCCTCTACCTCCCTTGGCTCCACCACCATAGACGTCATCGCCTCTGCCTCCCTCTCTCTCAATCTTCTTTCTTCAATTTCAAAATCCAAAATTTTTGTTTAGCATACGTGTGCAAACCAATATCATTGTGTGCGTCACATCATCAACAATTAACTCGTTGGTGGAAACTTAACGGAAGAGACCAAATTGAACATTTTTAAGAAACCTTGTGACCAAACTGATTTTTTTAAAGGCCACTATATTAAATTGAATATTGACATCAAATGTAGGATAAAAAGTTAATTATATCATAATACAACTATGACAAAGTTTAATTGGTGTTTCAAAATAAGTTAATTATTTTAAAATAAATAAATAATCTTAGTATCACATCAGTTAAGCTAATTAAGCTGCAGTGTGATATATATCTTACACAGCATGTTTTAATTTTGAAAATATGGAACACTAAATATATTACTTTAAAATGAGAAGAAAATAATTAATTTATTGTGTCATATTTTAATCAATATAGTTCATATATAGTGATAAGCTCACAAATGATTAAGAAAAAAATAGCAGCAATATATATCAAGAAAAAATCATATGAAATATGATAAAAATAAGTTGTTTTTTTTTTTAAAGTAAAACAATCATTCTTTTTCTTTATTATGTATTAGTTGGACTTATAATTCTTAGGATTTATTTCTTGTAATCGATAATGTAATTACTAAATATTATATTAGGTTTAATTTGGCATTATCAAATCTAAAGAGTCATGAGAATGATTAACCGACAATAATACAAAGAAATGTAAGAAGAAAACATTATGTTCAAATAAATAGAAATATAATGGAAGGAGTCAACTTCAATGAAAAGAAGTCGACAAAGAAAACATGTTCAAGATAAACATGAGAAGTAGATGGAAGGCACACCTGCACAAATTTTGGCCAACCTTTAAACTTTCATTTGATTTTTTTTTTAAATTTGAATTTTAAACCTCCCTCTATTTTTTAACTTGATTTTTTGGCATAAAGTCAATGTGATATAAAAGCTACATTTGCATGTCATTAGAGATAAATATAAATGCCATTTAGGGTAGCATTTTTGGATGACAATTGTTATAAATAGTCATCATCACCCACTCTAAATCACTTTTGGATATATATGCAAAATTGAGTTTATATCAGTTGTGTGAGTTTTGAATATTATTGTTAAATAAGGTGGCTTTGATGATTTTCATATATGTTATAAAGAATTTGTTGTTGTGCATATATTTAGTTAGGTAGATTTTGAGTTATAAATTTGCATCTAGTTATGATCCAAATTCATATGATTTGAAATCTATTTTGAAAGTTTTTTTTTTCAAATTTGTGTTAATTTTAGTTAGTTGATTCGTATTTTAAATAAGTTGAAATAAACTTCTGTTTATGCATGATGACTAAAACAAGTTTTTCAACAAATTGATTTATCGTATCAATCGATTAAAAGACACTTAAAGTTTTTAAAAGAATTTAAAAATGATTTGTTTTATTTTGTCTTTTCTATTAATTAAAATTAATCAGTTAATTGAATGAATTGAAACAATGATGAAAAATTAATTTTTCAGCAATAGATTTTTTTTTATAATTAATAAAAATTTAATTTTAAAAATATTTTTCTTACACGGGCTAAATGAGTTTGAACAACTTGCGCAAGGTGGACCAAACGCGGGGCGAGTCAGTTCGCATTGCCACCCCTACCTGAAAAAGAAGTCTCAAGACCACTCTCACGCTACTAAGGATTTTCCATGTGGATTTGTTGTATCTTCTATCTCAAGCCAAAATAAGCACGATTATAAGGATGTACTTTCATTCTCTTCAGATATAATTTATGTTTGTAGTCGTCTTTGCCACATCCTCGTGTTTTATCCTGAATCTGCAAGACAAACACCTGTTCTCTTTGGTGATAACTTATGTCTTAAGGTCGAGTTGTATGTTGTTAATCCCTTGCTTAAGATTGCATTAGAAGCTCACAACCAAGCCCTACAAAAAGCTACTAAGTGGAAAACGATGATCACGTTCTTGTTAGGCTTCAAACCTAAGCCTTGATGCCAACGACTTCCTCCATCCTAGTGGTGTTATCTTCTGATTATGAAAATATGGAAGAAGTTGCCTAGTATGGTTTGCCCTTTGTTGTTGTTACTTAAAAAGGGGGAGATATAAATGTAAAGAAGAAAGAAATGAGTATATGTTAAGGGGGAGATTCCTAAGGAGAGCTAGAGAAGAAATGGAGAGTTAAGTACTTGAAGCAAAAGTAAAGTAGAAGAGAAAAGAGGAACATAGTTTCTTTTGTGTTGTTTTGTTCCCGTGACAAATTGTAACATACCGATGTATAAAGTTTGATGTGTTTGTTGAACAAAATAATTTGTTTTGAATGTTGTAAAACTCTATACTAAAATTACTATGTTTAATGCCTTGGATTCTATGGTGAAGTTGCTCTATAACCAAAATATCATGTTTAAACTTGATTGTTTTAAGCACCGTAAAAAAGGAATTTGTTAGAGAAAAGTCCAACATCCATGATTTTAATTAAGTGTTGAAAATAACAAAACACAAAATATAGTCATATTTCGTTTATAAGATGCAAGTTTTTGTTCAAACAATAGATAATAATGTAGCAAGTGTTTCATCTGTTAAATGATATAATACTGTGTAGTGTTGTTTTTGTGTCTAATAAGTTGTTTAATGCTCAAATGATACTCACATAGTTTTAAGCTAACATTGTACTTAATAAATCTCTTTCTGCTTATTGTATATTGTAGAAAATGTTCGTTTCTTATGTCTAACTAAGAAGATTTGAAAAAGCTTACGTCACATCAACAATCTATTAAAAAATGAGCTAAAATTACTTTGCTTAAACAACTCTCAAATAGATGTTTTATTAACTTAGAAAAGTTTATCTTACGACTCTATGTTTTTCACAAATTTAAATAAAAACACTTTATTTAAAAAAATATAAATACATTTATAAATAAGGAGGTTGCTGAGAAACACAATTAATATATGTATGTAATGATTTAATTGATCTTCTTCATGCAAACTTATTAGAAGCGACATTTAAATGAGTGTGAAAATGTCCAGCCACTATAATAAGATTTGCAACGAGCTTCTTTTCTTTTACACCTATATAAAACTTGTATTTAAGAAGGAGAAAATTTACAACTTAGTTTATCAATTTTTGTGTGAGTTGGATTGACTTACATACTTCCAACAAACTACCAACAGTTTTTAAAGTATAATTCAATACTCATTTCTTGTAGTTTTTATAAAATAATTTCTAGTTTATATATAATTTATAATTTATCTTTAATAAACATTATGAGCATTCGTGTTTGAGGGTAACCAAATCTCACTTTTTTTTTTTATATAAAAAAAAAGAGTGCAATGGAGAGAACGTAAAAATAGGAGAAAATGCAAAGAGGTAAAGTTTCACGGGTCTTTCGCTGGTCTCATAGGTGTCACCCACACCACCTACTACTTTTCATTTCCTTCTTCTATTAAAACCCTATCTCACTCTCAATAACCCACTCACTTCCATTCTCAACACACTCTTCTCTTCCAACTCCAACCAACCAGTCATGGGTATGCATATAACCACCACACCTTTTCCCTTTTCTTTTTCTCTTCTCTTCTCTTCATTTTCAACTCTTCTCGCTTTCTCATAATCTCACTTTTTTCTTCTTTCTGTTTCGTTTTCCTTTTCTTTTCCAATGAATTTCGTGGATCAGGCAAGGTCAAGATCGGAATCAACGGTAATTGATCTTCCTTCAGATCAGTTCAACGCTTTTTCCACTGTTC
>Ga0123342_1009320_pt1 | contig 11822 bp, 9 predicted proteins | sample Turbeawhitnodule_FD_89960 | JGI IMG/M metagenome (GOLD analysis project Ga0123342, IMG submission 89960) | Root nodule microbial communities of legume samples collected from Mexico - Turtle bean Mexico white nodule | ecosystem: Host-associated > Plants > Roots > Nodule | place: Mexico: Nepantla... | reverse complement strand
GGGATCAAGGTCACTTCTTTGGTGGTGTTGTAAGTAATCTAGGGTTGATTGCTTAGTGGATTCCCCAGTGGTTTCTGGGAAGATTGGATGTAGCTCTTGGTTTAAGAGTGAACCAGTATAAACCTGTGTGTACAATCTCTCTATCCTTTGAACTCTTTAATTTCAGTTTATATTTGTGAACTGATATAAACAACCGATTGTTTTTCTGGTGCTGTGATAAATTGCTTTGTGTTTTTGGCAAACTGAATTCTGAATCAAGTTTTCTTAAAGTAATTTCATTCTAGACTAAAAAGTTTGCGAAAACCCTCTTTAAACCATTCACCCCCCCCTCTAGTTTAAAGGCATACATTCTAACAATATGATTGGCACCCAAGTGCTTCTAAAGACTAAATTAACCTTAATGAAATGAAAATTAGGGTTTTCTTTAGCCCCCTTAGTTTTCCCTGCACCCAACATACTGCAGCCCCCTTCGTGTTCAACTTTTCTGTCGCTTTCTTCTCTGTGTCATTATCTGTTCAGTAGCGGCGCTTACATGTGACGAAGACCAACTGAACAACTACGTCAATTGTGGTAGTGGTGGTCAGTTATGCGACATCGTCAGAGTTGGACGGCGAGAGAGAACTAAGCTACCAGAGAAGAGACGACACGCAAAGAAGTGAGTTTTTTCGTTGCCACTATCTTCCAAATATATTTATGCAGAATACTTTTATGCGCTGTGGATAGTTTTATCCGGAATTGGTTTTTTTGGTTTTTGTTCCAGATGTGGATTATCCGGAAGTGTGAGTTTGTGCTGCAATGTCTGGAAGTTTTTTTGCTGTTTCAGATGTGGGTTATCTAGAAGGGTAACTTTGTGTTGCGAATGCCTATGTCTGGAAGTTTTTTCGTTGTTCTGGATGTGGGTTATCCAGAAGTGTAACTTTGTGTTGCAGATGTAAATGTCCAGAAGTTTTTCTAGAATTCTTAGCTCCGGATATTAATATCCGTATTACACTGAAAATGGCATGTTTACCACCACACTAAAACCACATACGCAACTCAAACCAGCACCAACCAAAGAGAAGAGGAAAACCAAGTTTCTCTGTACACCCTACACATTTTTCAAAATAAAGAAGACAAGGACAGAATTGAATTTTAAAAAGTTTGTCGGGTGCAGGAAGCAATTGATTGGGTGCAGGAAGCAATTGCGAAGAAAAATTCGTACTCTTATGGTCATAAAGCCTATACACGAAGCTTTTAAATATCTAGTCCATGTTTGCAGATGTTTTCTTCCTACACCTCTACAATTAACAACTACACCTCCACAGCAAGAGAAAAAGACTAAAATATACTCTTTGTTGCACCATTCCACCATTGTTGGTCGTGGTTGCTTCCACCATCACCATCGTTGCACCTTCAACTATATCTCAATTCCATAAAATCAGTACTAGAAGTTATTATATATGTTCTGAAAAGTTTATTCTAAAAATTATGTTTTAGAACACGTATCAGATTATGGGATGTTTTTTCTGAAAAGTTCATTATGAAAAACATTTCATATATTCTATAAAGTTTGTTATGGAAATTTTGTTGCATAAAGTTCATTCGAGAATATATTTCATATGTTCCACAAAACTTGTTCTAAAATTCCTATTATGTTCTCGCAATTCTATTTTGAAAATGCCAAAAAGCTTGTTTGTGAAGATTTCCAGGACAAGTACATTGGAAGTTACCTACATGAAGGGTAAAATGGTCCGTTTCTGAAAATTATGAGGGTGCAGTTAGAAATTGTGGAGGTGCGAGAACCAAATGCATGTTTCCAAAATGGTTTCATTCCTTCTAAATTTGCTAATCCACTTTCGATTTTAAAACCTAGAATAAACCATTGGCCTGAAACTTCATGAATGAAGAATTTGCATAATGAAATTACATCATCTCTATATTCACAATAAAATTCCTATTCAATAAATATTAACAGTTTATTATGTCTATTAAAAAGTCTAGCTGTTAAAATAAAAACCAATTAAATTTATTAAAAAATTATGGAAAACATAAAGGGTTTAATTGGGTAGTATGATATATTGGTTATAAAATCTATTTAACAAAACTTATCCTATTTTTTAGTATGAACGGGAAATGATCCAAATACTTTACATAATACACCTATCTTTGTCTTCTTTTATTTGTTTTTTGACCTCTGACTTAGTTGGTCAATTTTTTTACTTTGTCCTGAGCTTTCTGTTGAGTGTTTCATTTATTGGTTTATCTTAGTCACAACTAAAAAGACACTTAAATGTTTTTGAGTGGTCTGAATTACATTACCGTTAAATGACACGAGTATTAAATAAATTGGTTGGAAAACTGAGATTGAAATAATGGCCTTGTTCCTCTAAGAAAAATGAGTTTAAACAGAAAGAAAGCATTAAATTGTGGTAGTTATTAAGAGACTTCTGTGACTCTTATTCCATCTGTCTCATTTTATTTATATATATAAAAACATAAAGTAGTACATATATAGTGCTTCTGTTACATATTTGTATGTGGCCCAATGTGTTATTATGATTATTATTACGTAGGTTTGTTTATTTAGGTGGTGTATAGTATTGATATTAACTACACATGCACTTTGGTACAAGGAAGGTTTCAAAATGTCCTACCACCAGAACCAGTTTCCCTCTGACAGTTGAAGAAGACTGCAGCAACTGGTAATCCAAGATTGTAAAGTTCAGCAAATTCTCTGGTGTTGAAATTCTGTCGCCATCCAGGAGCATACACCCTCTGTCGATACTGTTGACGGAACAACACAAACACCAAACGATGAATCCCCATCGTTGGTCGTGGGCTTTCATAACTAACAACCTCGTTACCTACGTGCAAATCATGCAAAAATTAGCATATTCATAATCTTCTACCACTTCTTTGATATTTGGCTCTTAGATCTTTTCCATGAAATTTCCTTTTTATCCTTTTTGGTTGCTGTTGTCATTTGTCTCATCATATAAAATTTAGAATTTGATGCCTCTCGTGGAATCAATTTCAATTTCTTCCATGAGATCATGTTCTGCATCATACACATTCTTTGTATTTCAAGTATCAACAAACATGGTCCACATAAATGATTCCAACACGACAAGCCCTTTAAATTCTAAACGAAACAATCTTCCGCATGATGTGATGCCAAAATCGAATTATAGTTATGCATACTTGTCGACAAACTACAAGATCGCAATTCCATAGCAGATTCAAAATATTGTGTTTATTGGCTTCTATATATTCATGTTATAACTATTTTTGTTAAAATTTTATATCAACCAACACACAACATAAAACAACGTAAACACGCCGTAAGATCACAAAATATTTTCAAACTTTATTTATTTATTTTTGTATTCTTGCTGAAATGAAATAATAATTGATAACGTCACTAATATGATTTCTAGAATTTTTGAGTTATTTTTTATACTTTTTTGAATTGAAATCATGACAAATAAATGAATTAAAACTATGATAGAAGTAGAGCTATAACTAGATTTTAAAGATATCAAATAAGTAAAATTATACATGCACGAACGAAAATGGGTCATTTACATTTTCATGCTCACTCTCTTATTTAATATATTATGCGATTTATAAAATTATGCTCTATTTGTTTTATGTATGCTTTGCTTGCACTGTTTCTCTATCTTCTAAACGAAAGCTTTAGTTTTATAACTGTATATAGTGGAAAAGTATAAAGTGACTTTAACACAATGAAAAAAGCTTAAAAAAAAGTGTAAAACGTACAAGGGACATTTTAACAAAAATAAAAGGCTTAAAAGAATCCACACCATTCTTGTATTTGTAACTACGCTGACTTTTAGACATGATTAGAACTACTAATTATCCATTAAGTTAATTTTTAACAAATATTTTCATACTATAGTTAATGTTTGTCCCAGTTATGGTAATTTAAACTCAGCATGTACCTAGATGAATAAAAATACATAGTTAAAATGAAGATATTACTTATGGCATTGTTAGTCGATTTAACTATAATATTCTTTGACTAACACAAAAGGAATAATCTAAGGTAAAATATTAGAAGTCTAAAAGCATGATAAATCATGCTAATTGACAATTCCATAAGCAGAGAATTAATATGAATTATCAATATGTAAAATTAATATAATGCATTATATTTTTAATATTTGCCTTCTACTGACAGCTTATATTTTTTTCTTAGAGATAATTTAGATTATTAAAGACAATCCTAATTCTTAATATTAATATAACCTTTTAGGAATTATAAGTTAACTCCGAATTCAAAACACAAACCACTAGAATCCATAAATTTACCAAATTATGCAGACATTAGTGCTGCATAGAAATATATTTGGAATACGTCAGAGTGGGTTAAATTTACACTACACTGAAGATTTGATGAGTTAGTGAAATTGAAGTCTTGAATTTTTAATCATAAATAATTTGTTCCCTTCTTTTTACAATTGACTTATTATTAAATGGCTTTTTTCCAAATTAAGTGCACACACCGAAACTAGCCCCAGTAGTTGCTGGAATATCAGTCACCAACCTATATAAAATCCATTGAGAAAAAGCATGTTAGTATAATAATGATATGTTACTAATGTGATGGTAGAAAAGCTTGAGTATGTCTTATTTACTCACCAATGAAGGTACTCTCTAGAATTGGGATTACTTGGGCTGGGAGAATCAGGATCTACTAACAACTTGAATAGGAAAAAATGAACAGATTTAAGTTAGAAGTGGGTATATAAAAATGCCTGCAAAGTGTTTGTGAAAAGTTTTATGAACAAGGGTTTAAAGAAGTTTTGGGTTGAATCTAAGGAAAGTAATGCAATGAATTACCAGAGTAAAGAAGATCCTGAGATCATCTCCACCAACACTAACTCTGGGTTGGTTTGCAACTTGGGAAGGTTTAAGCTCACAACCATTGTTGACCTCTCTATTGCCATAGGAGACCCTGAAAGGAATAGAAGTTTCAAAGGGGTCTACTACTTCTCCTATAACACGCCCAACCACAAGAGGATTTCTACTACCAGTAGGCATCACTAACTATAACCCTCTGCTTAACACAAATATGACTTTGTTCGGTCACACACATTGTACTACACCCACATTGCTACATATTTATAGAGTGAAGTATGGGATATTCCCACAAGTGTTGTATGGGAAATCATCGTTTTAGTTTTGTGTATACGCGCTACTTCAGAACCTATTCCGGGGAATAATAAAATAAAATCTTCGATAGACAAATTTAGTAGTTTTAATTTTTTTTTTATATTATTCTAGTTTTAAATTATATCAAATGTATATCGTATCTGCCTAAATAACAGCATAATAAAATAATTCACTAAAATTTAATTGTTTTAAGGACATAATCATCAAACAAATTAATTATGTTAATTATAGAGAGCCTTTAATAATGGAGCCTGTGTACCGTATTCAAATGAATTGAACTAAATAAAAACAAAACAAAACTAAAAAAATAGTGTTTTAAACATAATGTAATCTAAGAAATAGTTTAAACAAACCTAATAGGAATTTGTTTTTGGTTTAGTTAATCCTATACTTTTGAATTGAGCTATTAGTTTAGATAGTTTACTGCATTCTATTTTTTTTTTCATAAAATAATATAAATATCAAAGTTTTAATATTAGACCAACAATACACTCTCTTAATTGAGAGTACTGACTTAATCATAATTATTATTATTGAAAATAAAGAAACTTTAACATACAAGTTTTTCTTTTTATATTATGATTTTTATTATATTTATTATCATTATTATTACTAATATTAATATTATTAATACAAATGTTATTAATATTATTAATATAAATATTGTTAATAAAAATATTATTAATGTTATTAATACAAATATTATTAATATTATTAATATTATTAATATTATTAATATCATATATATTATTAATATTTTTAATATTTTTAATATTTTTAATATTTTTAATATTTTTAATAGTTTTAATATTTTTAATACTTTTAATACTTTTAATATTTTTAATATTATTAATATTTTTAATATTCTTAATTATTATTTTTTAATTAAATTTTAAATAAGTTATATACGTAAGTAACAATTTTCTTTCAATTAAATTTTAATAAATTACATACGGATTTCTGTATGTAAAATTTTTAGTTATTTTTTAATTAAATTTGAAATAAGTTACATACGGATTTTATTCATATGTAATAGATTTTTTTTTTGTTTTAATTTATATTACATATGGATATAATTTTTATTTTGTTATTTTTTAATTAAATTTGAAATAAGTTACATACACATTTAATCTGTATTAATCTGTATGTAACATTTTTTGTTAATTAAATTTTTAATACATTACACATGGATATTAATCCGTATGTAACTTATTTCAAATTTAATTAAAAAATAACAAAAATTGTTACATATGGATTATATCCGCATGTAACACTTTTTATTATTTTTTAATTAAATTTGAAATAAATTATATACGAATTATATCTGTATGTAATAGTTTTTTTAATTAATTTTATAAATATCTTACATACAAATTATATCCGTATGTAATAATTTCTAATTTTTTAATTAAATTTTAAATATCTTATGTAAATATCCATATGTAACGTTCACTTTACATATGGATTTTTATCCATATGTAATAATCAACATATAAATACAAATTTCCAAAACATTCATGATCATTTTAAATTCTAAAAGGATATAAATACAAATTTAATTATAAGTTTTGTCTCGTTTGTAAGTAAATAAAATAAAAAAATACAATCCCTATATTTCAAGAAAGGATCATTTGTCCCAGTGGTTAATTTAATACTTTCTAATTGGTTTTGGGTTCAAATCCTAACTCCAAGCAAAATCGTGTGTCAGCTACCTTCTCAGGCTGGTCAGACGTGCTCGGGGCTCGACTTGAGCACTTAAGTGTGTTATCTTGGCTGGTCAGGTCAATATGGGGGAAATACTTAGCTAAGTCTAAGATAAATGGTATGTCCAATGATACATCAAGAGGTCGGCCCAAACAACTAGCAACATATTAGAGATAATGCTCTACTCGCACCCCTAAAATAAAGGAGGTCTATGAATACTATAAAAGGGGCTCGAGACCCTGAGAAAGGTAACTTGATCGTCAGAATGTAATCAATAGGTGGAACTCCTCTCACTGTGAATTATTAGCGTCTCAAAGCAACAACAACAAAAATGAAAACAACCCAAAGGAATTAAAAAGACATTAGATGTAAATGCTGTTTGCTGTAATTTCCTTGAAAAAATTCTAACCATGGAAGAGATAGTGATCTTGATCCATCTGCAACCGTGACCATCACTAGGTCAAACTCCACAATAGTGCAGCCAACTTTCTTGGCAACCTGAATAACCAAAAACATATGTGTACTTCCCTTATCCAACAAAATATGCAGTGGGTATTTGGGGACAAAGCTCGTCATGCTCATAGTCCAGAAATTAGGCATTCCCGTAAGAGTGTTAACTGATATTTAAGGATCATGATCAGTTGGTGTAATTAGGTCTTTATGCATAATATCTTAATCGTCTTTTATTTCTCTAATTTCCAGAACATGCACCTATAGTTTTTTTTTTTTTGTTTGAGACTGTGTTCTCTTGTATATGATTCATCACAGAAGTAACAAAGTCCATTGGCTCTTCTATCGTTCATGAACGAAGTAGTCAAGGTTCTTGTGGACCGAAACTGTTGTTTAACCGTATATGCGGGTTTAGGTGTTGTATTTTTATCATTATAGCCCGTTTTAGGACCCATAGAATCTGAACTTGTATGTGTATTAGCTTCTTCATACACCAACATTTGGATTCCTTTATTTAACCCTCCAAGAAAGCAGTTGAGGGTGTAAGATTCTGAGAGGTTTAATAGGTTAATAATGGTGTTGAAGGCTTCATGTTAATCTTTCAATGTGGTCTGATGTGATTTCCTCAGTTAATCTTTCTCTAAGTAAAGTGTTATAAGCTTTCAAAGATAATAAAGAGCAATTGGTATGCTTTGCCATTATTGTATGTCATTGTTGGGTTGGGTTCACTTCCCATTAGGAGACCAGTCCAATATTAACTTTTAGGATTTTTTCGAACAGAGTGACAGTCGTTAGAAGAAACAAAGAGAGAAAAGAAAAGGAGAAAAGAGTAAAGATAAAAAGTTTCCCCAGCAACTTCCGGCCGCCACCGACACTTTGTTCGCCGTTGGATCGGACTAAAAGTTTTTTAGCAGGTTCATACTTTGTAGTAATTCAATCTGACCGTTCGGATCTGACAGATGTTGTTTGAGCAGAGAGAAATTCATCTCACATTGCAACAGCATTTTCAGCGTTTCTATTGAGAACGAAAATTTTTGGATTTCTGCTGCTGTTTCGTCCACCGTTGGATCGATCTAAACTTTTGTCAACAGGTTCACGTCTCGTGGTGCTTCAATTGTACCGTTCAGATTGTTCAAAAGTCACAGTAGCAGTGACATATAGTCCGCGTACGGTAGCTGCAGTTTGTGAATTTTTCAGGTTTCTTGTTCTCTGTTTCATCTCTGTTGTATTGCTATTTGGCTGATTATTGAGCACAATTTGTGCTGTGATTTGAGACTCTTTTGTAACCATAACTTTAATCATAGTGGAGTTTCACATTGAGAAGGTTTTCCACGTTAAAATTTCTTTGTCTTCCTGAAGTGTGTTTTTTTGTTGCTGTCATTATTTGTTATTGCTCCTCACAAATTCTTGCAAGTTGGGAAAATTATTATGCGCTGCTTATTGCTCTTGTTGAGATATTATTGTTATTGTGTTGAATTTCCCATCAGAGTGGTATCAGAGCTCCTTAGTTGGAGCTATTTGACTGCTTGAATGATGGAGGCAAATACATAAGATGGTTTGTTTGAACGACACTAACTATCACTTGTGGAAGGAAAAATGAAGGATCAGAAGACAAGACTGGTGAGTAATGGAAGTTTGAGCATCAACAGGTTTGTGGTTTTATTCGTCAGTATGTTGAAGACAATGTTTATAATCACATTGCTAATGAGGAAGATGCAAAATCATTATGGAAGAAGATTGAAACTTTGTATGCTTCTAGTACAAGAAACAATAAATTATATTTGTTGAATTCCTTGATGAATTTGAGGTACAATGAGGGGATTTCTATTTCATATCACTTAAATGATTTTCAGGGGCTCCGAGATCAATTGTCACAAATGGGCATCAAATTTGATGATGAAGTGTTGGAATTATGGCTACTGAATACTCTATCAGATTCTTGGGAAACATTTCGGGTTTCAATTACAAACTCATCTCTGATGGTGTTGTCTCCTTAGAAAATGTTAAGAGTAGTGTTCTAAATGAGGAGATGAGAAGGAAGGCTCATGGTACTTCATCTTATTCCGAGGTACTTGTCACTGAAAATAGGGGAAGAAGTCAAAAAAAGGAACCGAAAGGGAGTAAACAGAACAACAAAAGATAGTCCCAGTCTAGATACAAAAATGTGGAGTGTCATTATTGTCACCAAACAGGGCACATTCAGAGAAACTGTTTTCTTTGGAAAAAGGAGAACAAGGATAAGAAAGGGAAGCAGAAGGAGAAACATCATGACAATGATGATCGTGTAACTACTACTATTTGTGATAATGATCTTATTATTCTCCGTGACCATGATTCAGTTAATCTTGTATCAGATGAGAGCATGTGGATAATTGATAGTGGTGCTACATTGCATGTTACACCAAGGAAGGAGTTCTTCACATCTTACACTTCTTGTGATTTTGGAGTGTTGAAGATGGGTAATAATGATGTGTCTAAGGTAGTTGGTGTTGGTGGTGTTTGCTTCCAAACCAATATGGGATTGTAGTTGTTGCTTAGAGGAGTCAAACATGCTCCAGATATCCGCTTTAATTTGTTCTTTGTGTAGATGCTTGATGATAGTGGTTATGAAAATCACTTTGGTTCAGGAAAGTGGAAACTCTCCAGAGGTAATCTAATTGTGGCCAAAGGGGAGAGAATTAGTAAACTATATTGGACAAAAACATTGGTTGCTAAAGAAAGTGTGAGCGCCATGGATATGGATGCTTCTTTGTGGCACCAAAGGCTTAGTCATATCAGTGAGAAAGGGCTGAATTGTTTAGCTAAAAAGGATGTGCTTTCGGGATTGAAGAGTGTAGAGTTGGAGAAATGTTCTCATTACATGTCTGGTAAGCAGACCAGAGTATCCTTCAAGAAGCATCCTCCCTCAAAGAAGTTAGAGCTGCTTGAATTGGTGCATTCTGATGTTTGTGGCCCATTGAAGGTAAAGTTATTTATTGGTGCACTTTATTTTGTTACCTTTATTGATGATTGTTCCAGAAAGCTTTGGGTTTATGTTTTGAAGACAAAGGACCAAGTTTTAGAAAAATTCAAAGAATTTCATGTTTTGGTTGAGAGACAGTCAGGCAAGAAGTTGAAATGCATTCGTACTAACAATGATGGTTAGTATTGTGGACCGTTCAATGTTTATTGCAAGCAACACAATATCAGACATGATAAGACTCCTCCTAAAACTCCTCAGCTGAATGGTTTAGCAGAAATGATGAACAAGACATTGATCGAAAGAGTTAGGTGTATGCTTAATGAAGCAAAGTTGCCTAAGCATTTTTGGGGTGAGGCATTGTACACTACGGTGCATGTTATTAATTTGAGCCCTGCAGTTGCTTTGAATGGTGAGGTACCAGACAAGATTTGGTTTGGCAAGAATTACAGGTATGATCATTTGCGAGTCTTTGGTTGTAAAACATATGTGCATGTTCGAAAGGATGAGAGATCCAAGTTGGATGCGAAGACAAGGCAGTGCATCTTTATTGGTTATGGTCAGGATGAATTTGGCTACAAGTTCTTTGATCATGTTGAGAAGAAGACAGTTAGAAGTCGTGATGTGAAGTTCATGGAAGATCAAACCATTGAAGATATCGATATAATAAGGAAGACGACATCTGAGATAGATAATAGATTGTCTAATGTTGATCCAGTTCAAATGCATTTACATGACCTGGATACTATTGAGAATAATGTTCAGCATGATGAGCAACATGATGATGTTGATGATCGACAACTTGGAGATGATTTTGATGTTCCTATTGATGACGTTGAAGAGGAACATGGGATGTCACAAGATGAAGATCTTGGTGATGCTTCTGAACCACCTCAAGTTCAAATTTGGAGGTCTAATAGGCAGAGGGAAGCATCTACCAGGTATCCTTCTGATGACTATGTTACCTTGACAGATGAAGGAGACCCTGAGTGTTATCTTGAGGCCATAGAGAGTGAAAAAAAGAAAAAGTGGTTGGATGTAATGCAAGATGAAATAAAGTCTTTGTATGATAATCACACTTTTGACTTTGTGAAATTGCCAAAAGGCAAGAAGGCTCTGGAAAACATGTGGATTTATAGGGTAAAGCAAGAAAGAAATTCTACATCTCCAAGGTATAAAGCCAAATTGGTGGTGAAAGGTTTTAGACAGAGAAAATGCATTGATTTCAATGAGATTTTTTCTCATGTGATGAAGATGTCATCCATTAGAATTGTGTTGAGTTTGGTTGCTACTCTTGATTTAGAGGTAGAGCAAATGGATGTTAAAACTGCTTTCCTTCATGGTGATTTGGAGGAAGAGATTTACGTGAAGCAACCTGATGGTTTTCTTGTTGAAGGTAAGGAAGATCATGTGTGTAGGCTGAGAAAAAGTCTATATGGCTTGAAGCAGGCTCCGCGTCAATGGTACAAGAAGTTTGAGTCTGTTATGTGTGAGCATGGCTACAAGAAGACTACTTCTGATCATTGTGTCTTTG
>Ga0123342_1009319_pt1 | contig 11823 bp, 7 predicted proteins | sample Turbeawhitnodule_FD_89960 | JGI IMG/M metagenome (GOLD analysis project Ga0123342, IMG submission 89960) | Root nodule microbial communities of legume samples collected from Mexico - Turtle bean Mexico white nodule | ecosystem: Host-associated > Plants > Roots > Nodule | place: Mexico: Nepantla... | reverse complement strand
TCCCAAATGAATTGGCTTATTCGAAAAAAGTCCTGTTCTTTGGAAGATCTATCTCGTGTCTGGTACTGCATGGTTCCACCCTGCAAGAACTCTGAATCATTCTCTTGAAGCTCATCCTCTTCACCAACTCGTGCGTGGAGATATATGTTATGGGTGGTCCAATAACGGTCTGATGGCGGGTGGCCTGATAAACCCAACAAATGCTCGCTAGGATAGGCTCTGATACCATGTTAAGAAGTGGATTTTAAGCCTAACTCAACCTCATAAAACCGGCTCAATGAGGTGAGGTTTGCACCCACTTATATATTATGAAAGACTCTAATATCTAGTCGATGTGGATTTCCAACATTAAAAACTTGAAGAATAAGTTAGTGTTCTAGCTGTTAATAATTAGTTGTTGAAGACAAGTGGAGAGAAGAAGAAGGAAATGGCATAGGGGTGTCTGCAATTCTCTATGAGAACTTGAATGAGTTTGGAGTTGACAATAGTTTGTAGTACGTAGGAGTTTGTTGTATGTCTTATTTTGTTTCCACTATGTTATGTTATGCTTCTTGTCTAATCTTCTAGAGAAGGAAGAAAAAGGAAAATGCAGTATTTTCATATGCTAAAGTGGCGTCCAGCCCAACATTCATTAAGGAAATTTCTTACACCATTCACCACACTTCAACACTTCAACAACACTTGTTTATTTAAAATTTGGTATATTCTTTCTCATTTCTCTGTATAAGGCATTAACTAAGTAACTTTTTTCTCTCCAATGATACCCCAATGCACTGAAACATAGAAAAAAAAAGGATAATATAGAAAATACGACTCATTTTATTTTATGAAATCAACAACTTGTTAACAAAATTTATGTAATTTTGTCTATATTTAAGTGTAGATGATAAATTAAATGGAATGTGTTTTTCAAATAAGTTTAATAATTATTCATTTTTTATTCTTACCGAAATGATCTCTCAATAGATTGTTTGTTTTGTATGTCGAGTTATGATTTGAGATATGATTGTCGAGATTATTTGTTTTGTATGTCGAGTTATGATTTGAGATATGATTGTCGAGTTTGTTGATAATGAAGATAATTTTAAACAGTAAAATATTTTTCAAACCTCAAAGTAGTAGGATCATATGAAATTATAATTACATAAGCAAGTATGACAATTAAGTGAGTACTTCCTGTGAAATTGATATGCATTTATAGATCTATAATTACCAACAAATATTTGTCGACGGATCTTAAGTGTGGAAGATTTGATTAATGATGTGTTTATTCATTAGTAAATTTCGTTGGTTGTCCAAACTGTTAATCTGACATGAAACTGTACTCTTTTTTCTAAGTCTAAAAATGAAATGAACATAAAGATTGTTAAAGAAGGTAAGACTTAATATATTTATATCGTTTCTTTAGTTATGATCAATAAGTTTCCTAAAATAAATGAATCATTGATATAGTAAAGTGATACTCTGCTTCTTCTAGATTTGGTTGAAGCTATTTAAATAAACTGTAATCAGAAATTTGTCTTCCAAAACATGTTGATGGGTATTTGTCCAGTATATATAACCACATATACTGTAGTGATGAACTTCTGAAAACAAATTTATTGCAATCATGATTGACAGTTTTTGTATAGTTGGCTTAAAATTAAGCTATAAAATGTGCATGCATGCATACATTTCCCACCCTTTTCCACATCATATTTTTAGCCAAATTAAGCAAATAAATGCACTTGCTTTTATTTCAAGGGTGTTACAGTATAAGAATATAATTTTGTTTTCTCCAAACGAACTCAAAACATACAAGGTTACTTTGTAAAAAGAGTTATATACTAAACCCTTTCATGTTGTAGGACAAACTATCCACCACCCAATTTGTTTCCTAAGAACTTTATCCTGAACAAAGTGAACATTTAATTCAAAATGTTTGGTTCTTACAAATAACATTTTCTTATTGTTTAGTTGAGTTTTATAGGTCTTGTTTGCTACAATACTAACTATTAAGATGTTACTTCTTATATACGACAATAATTTATGAAGATTTATTTTACTCTAGAAATAGTGAGTTGAATGGAGTCCACACTTAATTCGCACAATATTAACCAACAAAAACCAATAAGTAAACAAGTAATATAAAGAGAGACACATATATTTATATTGGTTCATCCACCAACAAGACCTAGGTCTAGTCCTCTTGAGCAACTCACTTTAAGAGTCGTTCACTATAAAGTATTTTCTACACCTCTATAGGTCACCAATATTTTACATCTTTGCAAGTTACAAGTATTCTCAACCTCTTCAGGTTCACCCAATATTCTCAATCTCTCGGGTACCCCAAGTATTCTAACCTCTCTAGGTACACCAAGTATTCTAACCTCTTTAGGTACAATGTCTCAATCTCCCGCTACGATTAAAGATCTCTTAATACAATAAGAAAAGTTATTGTTCAAAGAGAATCAAACAAGGCTCACTAGATATACTTCACACTAGTGAAGAATTTACAATGGTTTGCACACTACCCAATCTTAGAGGTTGCTCTCAAATAGTAGATATGAAATGTATGCTCAATTCTAAGACACAACTACAAAGGCTTTTCTATGCACTTGGGTATTTCGTATGACGAGCGTATGTAATGTGTTATTCTATTCTTCACCATAGAGGTCTTTATATAAACTTCTGAATATGAATGTTGTAGCTTTAGGTTTCTTCAATTCCATATAGTCGTTACATCTTTGATATAAAAACATCTGCTTTGATTGTTCTTTGTGTTTAAAACTCTTCAAAGACTTTCTTGATCTTCAATCAATATGAAAGTTGATGCTCGAATCTTCATTACTTTAGTATCTGTTCAATTATCCACATTATTTTTTGAATCTTCTGAAACATTTCAAAAGGTTACTTTAATCGTATTGATGTAGACGTTACTTGTATGGTAGTTTCCGTGCGTTTAATGTTTACAAACATATGCATCTACTTTGAATTGTCCAAGAGATTTACATCTTAGGAGAGTTTATCGCAATATTATAAATGATGAAAACACTAAAATGATATCACAAATTATGAAATGATGAAAACTATGAGATTTGAGACGCAATTAGTTATCACGATATTAAAATGTTTCACAAGGATGATATGAATAATTTTGCAAATTATGTTTTTAATTTCTATTTCTTTCATACTCTTAATAATATAGCAAGTTATGAGACTCTGTGTTAAATCATTGTAATTTTATAAGTTAGAATGTAGAAGATATGAAATCCAAAGTTAAGATTTATCCCTTTAAGAAAAAAGTTGATATGCATATTGGATAGTTTTGTGAAAGTGGGAAATTGTTTTTTTAAAGTAGTGATTAATAGTGAGTGGGTTGGTGTATGTAAGTGAGTAGCCATAGTTTAATAAGCATGAAGCTGCTACTATACTTGGTGACATGAGTGTCTATAGTGGAATATCACCTACAAAATGCTTGTGGAACCCTCCATTTTCTTCTGTTTCTTTAGTGGCTTTCCCCTTTTTTCTCTACACAAAAAAACTTACTGGGATTAATTTTTATTATAATAATTATTGTTGTGATAGTTATTAATCCACAACTTCACTTTTCTAGAGATAGTAGTGCAAGGACTTTGTGCCAATTTATTTTTCTTTAAACTTTCTTTTAATATAAATCAAATCACGTTACAATAAAATCATTAAATAAAAATTAATTTTAAATACAAAAAATATTAGTTATTATATTTATTAAAATAGATATTATTTTAAAAATTAAAAAAATTATTCGTTTTTAAATTAATTTCTACTATTGTTTAACATGAAAATTTTAAAAAAAAAATTATTATTGATAAATAGTTTTTAAATTTGTATCTAATTAGCTATTAAGGTTTTTCTACCAAATTTAGAATATAAACAATTAGTAGTTAAAATCATGGTAGCAAATTAGATACCAATTTAAAAACTATTTATCAATAATAAAAAATAATTTAAAAATTAATAATATTTAATTTAATCAATATAATAAATAATTATTTTTAATATCTAAAATTAATTTGTATTTAATGATTTTTTAATAGTGTCAATTAAAAACTATCTCTCTACACATTTCTTTCTTCCACACCTATATTTTCATGATTATTGTAAACCAATATATTTGAGTCGTATCATGACAACTAATTACACACCTTTTAATCTATATTCATTTATAATATATTGATTATATCATTTGAGTTAAAATTTTATGGAGTTTATTTCACCACACACATGATACGGCTAATTACACACCTTTTAATCTATATTCATTTATAATATATCGATTATATCATTTAAGTCATAATTTTATAGAGTTTATTTCACCACACACATACTGATCTCATCTCATTTTCACATGATTAGCCATTTCATATGATATGTCAAATAAAATTATATCATATTGCAGTGTTTCCTTAATTAATAATTAAATATCCATAATAATAATTTATATTAATTATTCCATATACACAGGAAAAAGGGCTAAAATATTGAGAATAAATATGCAAATTGACATTCTATTTCAAAACTATTATATTATTATAAAATACTTTATTTTGAAATTTTGCATCACTTGAAATAATTTAACTGTAATCCAATAATATTTATTATAATTTCAATAGATTTGGACCTAATTTATATTTTTTTATGTTGCCTTCGGGTTAGGTAGTGTGTGTTTATACACGGGTTAATTCTTAGTGCACCCGATGAATTGTGATTTTCACCCAATCCAGTTTTTAATTTTTAAAAAATTTCATTTTAAAATTAAAAATGTGGAATAAAAAAATACATTCAGAAAAATAAATTTGGAATAGATTTTTGCGTTAAAGAAATGAAATTCTACAATAATATTAGAAAATCAAAATACTATTTAAAAAATCAGTTATAAAATATAAAAATACATTTAAAAAAGAGAAATCTTAAAAATGTGTACTAAAAAAAGGATTCCAAAATCTAGAGAAGTGTTCAGAAAATCCAAATTCTGAAATCATATTCCAGAAAAAGAATTCGATAATATATTTTGATCCACATCCCTTTTATTTAAAGATATTTTTGTGATTTCAAATAAATATTGGATACCGATCACAATTTATGGGGTGCATGAAGTAATTGCTTTATATACTTTCTAAGACTATTCAATAGAATGTAGTTTTTTTTTTTTTATAATAGAACCAATGTTCAATCCCCATTTTACAATATTAATTCACACATTTAAATTTGAATTTGTAGTGGGGTTATTAACCTGACAAAAAGGTGCGTTAAAAATAATATTTTGAACTAAAATATTAAATAACTTAACTAGATTAAATTAATAAAACTAAAGTATTTTAAGTATAACTATTCTATACAATATATTAACGCTAAACCCTAAAAATACTAAATATTATAATGAAATAATTCTGTTCAATGTGATTTTCTCTGTTATATATCATAGCTGAAATATTTATAGAAAGAACATTTTCTTTGGGCAATGGTCTAGCTACGAAAAATCTCAATAACCAAAAAATTGTAATGTGTAAATATTCAATAATTTACTTTTTTTTTATAATCTTGCCGTTGAATTACAATTATATATACTATGTAGTCAAATATTAAAAAAAAATATAATTCATTACTTCTATATATTTATAGAATTATATATTACATCTTATAGTTATCAAATAATTTTATATTTTGAAAAGGTGTTGGGTACTTGGATATAAGCTTGCTAACTTAGACTTTATTCATAAAGAATATTTTCATTGTTATAATAGATTTTCATTTAGTCTTTTTTTAGAGTTTTTTTTATTAATAAGTATAAATTATCCTTTTTTTTTAATATATGGACTTTGATCTAATTCTCCTATATTTTATTTTATTTTCTTTCTTTTTTCTTTTAATAATATTTTTTTTCATGTGATGATAGATGATTGTTGTTACTTGAGGTCTCAGTTTAGCTGAGATGTTAAGTTTCAACTTAGTTAAGATGTCAAGTTTCATAATGATACCTAATATGAGAGTGTTATAAAAAAACGTGGATATAAAGTCATAACTAGAGATTTAATTTATCTATAAAAAAATTACCGAATTTAAAAAATATATTATACCTCTTAATTATATTAAAAAGAAATTAGATTGATATAATTTTCTTTTGACACGGTAATTTTTTTATGCTTCATGTATCATCAAAATATATGTGTGTTTTTTTTAGTAATCTTTTACAAATGATGTGTGAAATGAGATATTACTATAGGCATATTATTTGTAGAAATGAGACTGTGCTTGGTATATGATATGGCCCTATCCAAATTCCCATCAGCTTGAAGGACAACTCAGTTAACTTTGAGCCCACTTCATTTATAATCCTAACTTCTCTTGCTTTCTGTACCCAATGATTTCAAGTTACACTTCCATATAAATTCAAATTGAAATTTTATCATTCTGAAATTTGTATTATGAAAATAATACATCTTTTGTATTCTGTATTGTACATTTCTATATACATTTTTTTTTCTAAGGGGCTTAATTCAATAGTATTTTTTTTGAATAAAAGATTTATTTATTTAATAGTAACAATATTTACATAAACTAATCACATAACATATTTATCATTCACCATCAGAATATCTCATATATTGTTTAAAGTTCTCATAGAATGTATTTTTTCAATTTAAAAATGTAAAACCTAAGTTTTTTTTATCGGCTAAACCCTAAATTCTAAACTCTAAAACCTAAGTACATAACAAAATTATCTAAGAACTATATTTCTATCACCTCCCCCGTACAACATGTTAATGTTTAGTGTAAACAACCCTCTTATTAATGACGTCATGAGTTAAGTGCGGCACACTTTAGGTTTTGTTCATGATGGAGTACCTTCTAACACATGTCCACCTCTCACAAGATGTTGAAATCCTTCTAAATATATCCTATATTCATTGAAATGACAATAGAAAATTAAAATATGAAAACAAATATCATGGTAAATGAAAAATAGATAAATAACTAGATAAATTACTCACCCGACAAGCATGTTCCTACTATGATGTCGTGTGTCTTCATCATCCAAACTATGTGGCTGATAAATTTATTTTTACTCACACTTAAAACATTTTATCTTAACTTTCTTACGTTGTAATTGAGAATAAATTCACTGTTTTAATTGGAACTTACCCAATTGAGTTTAATTGGACCTTAATTGAGATTATTGATTAAATTCATATTTTTAAGCTCATTAACGTACTTGTCTTGTTTTAATGATATCTTGAATTATAAGTGATTCTTTTCTATGGTTATGAAAAATTTGGATCTAAGCTTGATGAAGGAATAAAGTACTTTGAAGACTAATAAAGTAAGTTGGTGTATACAACAGATTGTCTAGTTGTTCAAAGTCCATTAGATCATCTGCTCTAAATTCTTCTGTTATGGATCGACAACAACAAATTTTTTTATTTTGGGTCTGATTAATCAAAATCCAATTCACTTAATCCAATTCACTTACTTGAAAGAGAATTAAAAAAAAAAATTGAAAGAAAAGTGGAAACAAAATTTGAGGACCCTTTACTCTGTTTTTTTACTATGGATCAATGTCAATAAATTCATCATGTCCATTTTATTTTATTATTTATTTCAATATATAATTTTACCAAACATTTATAATTAATAAATGTTTATAATTGGACTTAACAACTTTATTACATGTTATTACTTTTTAGTGTTTAAAACTATTTTTAAGTTAATTTTTACCAAACATAACTATATAATTCTACAGATTAGTTTAACAGTTTTTAACTATCAATTAATTCTCTAATTAGTTATTTTTTTTAAATATAAGTAATTTGAGAAGCATTTTCTAAGTAATATTTATTTTTTCTTACGAACTAAAAAACTTATTCCACTTTATAATCATCATTTTTAAAAGTAGTTCTTTTAATAATTCTATAATGTTTTAAAGATGTTACTTCAAATAACATTTTTTAAAACGTTACTTTCTAGATTTTTATTTTATTTGATCTCATTTTGTTTGTCTTATCGATTTACCATTTACAATAGACCTTAATAAAAATCTCACGTGTCATGTTTTAACCGATATTGAGGAAGCAACTTCCAACTACTTAACAAGTAACTGCAAGTGTCTTGTCTTAATCTTATATTGATTGCACTAAGAAAAAGTGTCTCCTCTTCAAAACCCACTTCCTCCTTCATACAATTATTTTCTTTGGGAAATCGCTTAATAATCCATCTCTAGTGGATTCCATCAAATCTACAAAATATTAAATTATTAATGTGATATTCCTTCCTAACTTTTTTTTTATATGTTAATATTTTTTTTCCATAGTTTATTAGTGTGATAATGAGGAACTTTAAATCTAACTTAATCTTATAAAATTGATTTATAAAGTAAAATTTGCATTTACAGAAATAATTTTATTTTTAATCAATGTAGGATTTTCAACACACCTCGTCACGTCAAGATTTGTAAACTTGTGTGTGATACTATATATTTATGGGAAACTTAAGAAATTATTGTTATAATAAATTTTAAATGACTTTGATACTATATTAAGAAGTTGACTTTAAGTCTAATTTAACATTAAGAAACCAACTTATAAGATGAGATTTCTATCCACTTTTATATCACTACAAGCAAATCATGAAATAGAAACCAATTTTAGAAACTAAAAATAATTAGTTGCTATAGTGTCTAGATTAAAGACCATTTTAGAAACTAAAAAAACTTTTGGTTTCTAAATTAGTTTCTATTATTGTTAAATGGTTTCTAAATTGGTATCTAATTAACTATCAAAGTTTTTTCTACCAAATTTAAAATCTAAATAATTGGTAGTTAAAACATTGGTTGCTAATTAGATACCAATTTAAAAATTATTTAACAATAATAGAAACTAATTTAGAAATCAATTTTTTTTAATATCTAAAATGGTCTTTAATTTAGTCATTATAGCAACTAATTATTCTTATCTAAAATTGATTTCTATTTCATGATTTTCTTTTTAATGTATACTATAAGATGTTCTTATATTAAATCGATGTAGATCTCCAACCTAGTAAGTATTTATCAAATCCCTATGTAATTAATAAAAAAAAATAAAAACTATTATAAAAACAAGTTGATTTAAGTATGTTTATCATAATTTAATAAGTTTTTAGATGTACAGATAATTTGGATAATTGTGTATCATAAAGGTTCTGCAATTTTATGTTTGTAAAAATTTACAAATTGTATAAGTGATTCTGTAATTTTATTTGTTTGTAAAACTCACACGAGAGAATTTATTAACTTTATTTTTATAAAAGTTGCATTAAAGAGTTTGAAATTTTCTTCTGTATTTTTATTTATAGATTTATTTGTTCCTCTAGAAAGAAATCATAATTCTATTTGTGAAGGTTTATAGGTTAATCAAACATAGAGCCAGTGACAATTAATGAAGCAATTAACTCATAAAGGCAACTGTTACAATCTGCTTTAATACAAGATTATGGTAGTTTATATGATATTCTAGATTTAAATATTTAGACATGTTTTTTCCATCTGTGTTGTTTCTTTTAAAAACATATCCATGATTATGATTAGGGACACCAGTTGCATAATTTTTTGCCCTTTTTATATGTTTCATATCATATGATTATAAGAGATGATTATGATTAGGTTTAGCCAATCGATGGAGTTGGTTCAAGAATCATATATATTAATTATTGGTGGGTGGAAATGGAAACATTGGCTTACAAAAGAGAAATTATTTATTTTGGTTTAACACTTTATATTGCGAAGCAGAATTATGATGGAAATTGACAAGGGATACCAAATGCTTCAGTTTCTTCATGTACGACAAAACCTTCGATGCTAACACATCATCAATTCAAAATATAATATTAATAAACAACACAACTTGGATTATGACCCCCGCTATGAGATGTTTCAAGCACTTTCAATTAAACACAAAAGAAAAAAAAAGTCAGACTTTTCTCTTCATAAACAAACTCATATATCTATAGTTTAAGAGAGAGAAAAAGTCATAGGAAAGCAAATAGAAAAAAGGAGTTAAAAGTTGTATGATTGTTTTGTATTGGTTGGAAGTGAGAGAAGAAATCAAAAGAAAATGAAAGTCGATGTTTTATTTATATTTGTTTAATTAGGTAAAGGATAATATATATATATATATATATATAATATGTTTAAGTTTTTCCTAAAGAGTTTTTCAAAAATATTTAGGAACTTAAATCTCTATAAGATATTATAGTTTTAAGTAGGTCATGTAATTAATAACTTTTTCAAAGAAGAGTTTTGAAATGTAGCTAGCATCATCTACTTTGTGAGATGATATAAAATGAGTCATTTTGTTAAAACGGTACACTACCACAAAGATAGAATCATAATCCCTTTGGATTCTAGAGAGACCAAGCACAAATGTTCACCTAAGGCACGTTAGCTATAAGAAGGGGTATATAGAGTCCATGAGACATTTACTCTACACTTAGCTCGGAGACAAGCTATGCATCTATAACAAAACCTTTGAACACATGTGAGCAATAAAAATTATTTTTCAAAAACTGGAAGGGTTTTATCAACTCTAAAATGACCCATGAGACCTCCCTCACAACTTTCTTGGAATATAAGTTTCCTAATGAATCCTTTGGGTATACAAAGTTTTCCCTTTTTATAAAGATACTCCTTAGAAATGTAGAACCCATTAAGAGACTTCTTGAAACATGATGCAAATGTGGATGCAAAATTGATGTCATGCTCTTACAACTTCCTTATGTTATCAAAGCCTAAGATTTGGGAGCCTAAATAGATAAGAAATTTGACTAATTATTTTTAACCATATATTATCTCATAAGTTCATAATAGAACATAATGGTATAGATAAAAAATGATTCAAAAAAAAGTGATAAACGATCAAATTAAAAATTATTGGATTTTTTTTCTTAGTCAAACAATTTAGTTGAAGGGCCCATCTCAGGTTTTAATGAGGATCATGCAACAGTTTTGTTTTTTTATCATAAAACTTATGGTCTGAAAATAGTTTTACCCAGGTCTACGATTAACACTAACCTCCTGTTTGCTTCTATGGATGTACTGTTCACAGACAAAGAAGTGAGGGGATATCAGCTATTTGGATCTATGGTTGTGTGAGGAAGAGAGGGAGAGAATATACATGTGAACAGTCAATATCATCTACTCTCAAAATGAAGAGATGTAGAGGAAAAATCATGTTAGCATCTCTTATTTTCAAATTTACCCTCATTTAAATGTGTCACAGTGCTTCATTTGAATGTATTAGTATTTAATTTTTTTTATTATACAATGTTTAATATATATATATATATGTAATATTTAAAATAAAGAAACAAATCATCATAAATTTTAAGAAAATTTTAAGTTTGTTTATTATTTTATAAAATATAAATTATGTAAATAATGATAAACCAATATAAAAAAAATATAGTTAAATAAAATCTTCCATTTATATATTAGTTATTTGAGTGAAAAAGGTTATACATATTTTTCAAGTTCTAATAAGATATTTTATTAAATGTTGTTGGATTTAGTTTTGTTTAAAGAAAAGAATATACTATATCTAATTAACATTGAAAATATTACCTGGGTTTGATCATGGACATCACCAATACTAAACATTTTTCATTTTATTTTATCCTTATTTTTTATTATAATTTTTTATGAAATCATTTTCTATGGTTAATTAAGGTATATTTTTGTTGTTGTAGTATTTTTTAGATTGCTTTATTGTGAGGTTTTTTAATATTAAAAAATAGTAACTTTCTATTTATATAAAATGTGATTTATTTTCT
>Ga0123342_1009318_pt1 | contig 11823 bp, 13 predicted proteins | sample Turbeawhitnodule_FD_89960 | JGI IMG/M metagenome (GOLD analysis project Ga0123342, IMG submission 89960) | Root nodule microbial communities of legume samples collected from Mexico - Turtle bean Mexico white nodule | ecosystem: Host-associated > Plants > Roots > Nodule | place: Mexico: Nepantla... | reverse complement strand
TCTTTTCTTTTACTCAATTAATTTTAAATCAAACACTTAATTAATTTAATAAATTTAATTTAAATAATTTATATTACAAATTTATAAATTAAATAATTTATTATAATATTAAAGAAATAATTTAAAAATAAATACAATAAAAAATTAAATATTAAAATATTTCTTATAATGCTATACATTAAATAAATAATTTTAAAATTTTAAAATATAAACATGCGTGGACCACGGTCAACGCAAACTGGATTTTTAAAAAAAAAACAAATTAAATCCATAAGTGCGTCCGTTTTACGTTAAATGCCATTTGCGTGAGTTTTGCGCCATTTTGTTCAACGATATTAACGTCCGGTCCACGCAAATATTTGGAAACTAATTGCTTGTTTTCTTGTAGTGAACATAAGAGTTATTTTCACAAACCGACCGAGAAAAAAAAGGATTAGATTGCAGTTTATATGGAGAAAGATTTTCATCAAACTGAATATGTTGAGACATATATATTTTTCCTGAAGGTGACAGACATTTGCAACCTCTATATCGAGTAGAATAACCAAAGAAAAGACACCGGTGAGTTCAAAAATTCAATATGTGTTGATTGTGTGGTCTAAGTAAAGGATAACAAGAAAAAAAAAATATGAAAAAAAGTACAATCAAGTGATTAGTGAAACAATTTTTCATAAAGGACATACTCTTTAAAGGTATGGGAAAAAGATTGATGAAAGAACAATAATAAAAGCTTTACACCAAAAGTGGAGAGCTAAAGAAGCATTGGCGAGTAAAGTTAAACCAGTTTCGGTGATATATCTGTGTTTTCATTCAAAACTGTCATTATCTTCATGAGTATGATGGCAACTAAGACGATGTTGAATGCAATTTTTTAGTGAGATATTTTGAAAATTTTAGAAAATCCTTAACATTAACAATATGTAAAGATTTTATTTTAGTGTTCAATTGAAGTTCAACAGAAGATTTATATCATTGGAAAGCAGTAAAAGCTTCATATTTAGAATTTAATAGACAGATCCAATCATATTTAAAAAAGACATCAAGGAAAACTATATATATAATATATAACACACAAGTAGTAGAAGTAGAAGCAGAAGAACCCCAAATATCAGAGTAAACTAACGAATATGAGTATGATATTTAGAAGTGGAATTTACAAAAGGAAGTTGACTAGCTTCACCCATACAACAAGATTCACACTAAACACAATCTAAAATATTATTAGAAGGAATATAATTATTTTTTAAATCTATTTTAAGAACTCTAGAAGATGATGTCCTAGTCTTAAATGCCAAAACATTAAAATCGTGGATACATAAACTCCTTTGAGAAGAAAAAACTAAAGCAAAAGAATGTTAGCATTCAGGGGAAACATAAAAATTATCTCTAAATTGCCCTTGAAGAACAATCTCCCGCATGCCGTAAGTTTTAATAGTACACAAATTAGGATAAAATTCAAAGAATAATAGTTTTAGAAAATTTAGGACAATACAAATTTGCGGTATCATTTGTAGTACCAATATGATGTATATATAAACCTATACCATTACCAATATTGACTTTGTTTGAACCAGTGTAGGGTTTCATGACAGATATGGTAGAATCATCATGTGTTATGTCATATAACTATTTTAAAACAGAGTTAGTAGTTAGTTATGTTTCCAAAATAGAACAACTGTATTGTAATAGAAAGTGGGTTTATGTCCTTTAAGCGTGTTTTGAATAATATAACAATTTTATTTTTATCCTACCAACATTTGTGTTGTGAGAACATACCTTTGTGTGTGAGAGTGAACAACAAAGTGAGAACAATGAGAGTTAGAGTGATCCAGAGGAAAAATGAGATTATTAGTAAAATCAATCATAACAAGTGGTATCGGTTTGCTAGGTGAAATTGTGACCAATAAAGAATTAGAATCAAGGATGGACTTTTTAGAGAAACTAGTGGTAGATTCCCAAGAAGCAACCCAGAAATATTTACAAGGATTACAACAGGCTATTAAGGTTTAATTTCTTCCATGTATTCTGGGGGCATTTTGCATCATTTGATGGATCCAATTTTCGGGATTGGAGGGCCAAAGTGGAGCAATTTTTCAAATTGGAGGAGACCCGAATACAACAAAGAGCAAGATTACTATTGCTTTCAATGGAGAGCAAGGCTTTTGCGTGGCAGCGTCATTAATTTCCAACGTCAATCTTGGACACAAATCTTGAAGGATGCGACTCAAAGATTTGATGATGGTGCCTTTGATGATCCCATTGATGAATTGGCTCGTTTAAAATACGGAAGTTCTTTAGTTGATTATTTGGAAAATTTTGATAATATGTTCTCCAGAGTTATGGTTCTGAAGAAATTGCTTTGAGTTTTTTCTTGTCAGGTTTAACTGTGAGATTGGAGAAATCAGTTCGTTTACATAGACCTTCTACATTTCAAGAAGAAGTACAGTTAGCCCATCTTTAGGAAGATGTATTGCCGGAATTGACAAAGGAAATTCATGGGGTTTCAATGGGAAGTTCAGGGGAGCAACACATGTATTTTAAGACAGGAAATCAGTCCCAATTTTACCATGAATCTGCACCTATTACTACATTACAATCTCATGCTCCACCAAGTTCCTTTAAGCCAATCTTAGGATTGAATAGCAAGACTAATACTGCAGGTTCTATTTCAAGAAAAAAGGTTAGTGAACATATCTCTAAGGGGTTGTGCAGATTTTGTGGTGAAAAATGGGAGAAAATCCATAGAAATAAATGTAAGGTTTGGAAAAAATTAAATGCTCTTTTTGTTTCCCAAGATAAAATGGAGGAGAAGGATGATTCAGACAAAGATGATGAGATGGATTTAATAACACACAGTCTAGAATTGTTACCTGAGTCGATAGTACATGTTTCTTTACATGCACTTCAAGGAATGGCTAGTGGGTGTACTTTACAACTAACTGGTATGACTAAAAATCAGAGGGTTCCATTTTTAATGGACACATGTAGCACCCACAACTTTATTAGTGAGAAGTGGATGAAATCATTGGGTTTAAAGACAATTTTCATCAATGTTTTTTTAGTAATTGTGGCTTTGGATAGATAACTCGGAATCACTAAACAGTGTCTTGAGGTTGAATGGTAGTTTCATAATCAGACTTTCCAGGATGACTTTTTGGTATTACCTAGTACTAATTTTGGAGTTATTTTGGGCATGCAATGGTTTCAAACATTAGGGGAGATTGTATGGAATTGTGCACAACTAACTATAACCTTCAATCATAAGGGAGATAAGGTGACTTTAGTAGGAGAAAAACAACAAAATGATAGTGTTTAGATTTCTAGTAAAGTTAAGCCTGCAAAGGGTCAACCAAATTTATTGGCCATACAAGGTGCAACTACTTTTCAGATTACATCTCATTCTCAGTTTCTGCGTTTGAGTGCACAACAACGACAACTGGATGAATTATTAAATCAATTTGAAGATGTTTTTCAAGAACCTACCCAACTTCCACCACCTAGAAGGTATGACCATAGAATCATTTTAAATAATTATGCTCCTGTTTCTTTGAAACCTTATAGGTATCCTCATAACCAGAAAACTGAAATCGAAAGACAAATAAAACAATTGCTATCAACTTGATTTATTAGGGAGAGTTCTAGCTGTTATGCTTCTCCCTTGGTTTTGGTTAAAAAGAAAGATGGTTCTTGGTGTTGTTGCACTGATTTCAGAAAACTGAATGTTATGACTATTAAAAATATATTTCATATACCCTTGATTGAGGATCTCTTCGATGAATTGTATGGGGCTATTTATTTTTCAAAATTAGACCTAAGAAGTGGATATAATCAGGTTAGAATGCATACATAAGATATTTATAAAACAACTTTGATTCAATGGTTTGTATGAGTGGGTAGTTTTTCCTTTTGGTCTTAGTAATGCCCCTACTACATTTCAAAATCTTATGAATGATATTTTTCGACCTTATTTAAGGAAATTCATATTGGTTTTCTTTGATGATATATTAATCTATACTAAGACTTGAGCAGACCATATTAGATGTATTGACATAACCTTGACCATATTATGCAATTAGGTTTTATATTTTGAATAAAAATAAATGTAGCTTTGGAAAGACATAGGTTAATTATTTGGGACATCAAATTTCTATGCAAGCAGTCCAACTCAATCCAAATAAAAATTGGTTGTTCAAGAATGGCCACAACCTACCAATTTAAAGGAGTTGCATGGATTCTTGGGACTGTCGGGCTACTATAGACGTTTTATTCAGGGGTATGGTAAGATTGCAACACCTTTGATAACTTTATTGTAGAAAAATATTACTTATGTGTGGGGTGTTGAAGCTGATACAACTTTCCACAGGTTAAAAAAGCCATTAACCACTACTCCATTTTTAATATTACCAGATATTTTCCAATCTTTTACTATTGAAAATTGATGCTTCAGGAATAGGGATTAGAGCTGTGCTCATGCAATCTAATCACCCTATTTCATACATAAGTAAAGCAATGGGACCTAAATATTAATTGTTATCTGCATATGAGAAAAAATATTTTATTGCTCTATTTGCAGTAAAAAAGTGGCAGTATTATTTTTTAGATCAATATGTGGTAATAAAAATAGATCAAAAGGTTTTGAAGCATTTACTAGAGCAACCACCTAGAACAATGTTACAAAATAGGTGTTTTGAAAATCTCACGAGTTTGGATTTCCGCATTGAATATAAAAAAAGGTAAAGACAATGTAGTAGCAGATGTGCTGTCACGAAACCCTACCCAAGGTAAGTTAGCTTCAATGTTTGTAATAACTTTTGAATTAATTCAGAGAGTTAAGGATTCTTGAACAGTAGATCATAAATTACAAAAATTAATTGATATTTGGCTGACTCAAAATCCCCATAAATATTATACGTTTGAGTATGATTTATTGAGGAGAAAAGGTATGTTAGTGGTTGGAGACAATGCAAAATTGTGGAAATAGATTCTCCAACACTTTCATGATTCAATAATCGGAGGCCATTCAGGATATGAGATGACTTATAGAAGGATTAAAGATGACTTCTATTGGAGGGGTATGAATAAAAAGGTCAAAAAGGGGGTCCAGAATTGCCATATATGTAAAAAAAATGTAAGCCTTTACTTCAATTTCCTACGGGTATGTTACAACCATTATCTATTCCTGATAGACCTTGAAAATCTATATCCATGGACTTTATTGGTCTATGACCGTGACTTTTGTTGTTATGGTATATTCTCATTTTGTGTCGCTTGCACATCCTTTTAGAGTGGCTAAGGTGGCATCCCTTTTCATGGACAATATTATCAAGCTTCAAGGCTAGCCACAGGACATTATATTGGACAGGGACTCCATTTTCATGAGTCATTTTTGGACTGAGTTGATGCACAAGAATGGTGTCAAGCTGTTGCGCTCAACGACTTTTCATCCACAAATAAATGGTCAAATAGAGGTTGTAAACAGATCCATCGAGGCTTATCTCCGTTGTCTTTTCAGGGACACTCCTTGCAAGTGGACTGAGTACTTACCTCTTGCGTTATTATGGTACGACACCAAATGTCATACAACTATACAGTTGACTCCATTTGAAGCTATTTATGACTATCCTCCTTCTATTACCATTGTTATACAAAATACAAATTCTTTAATAGAAGCAATAGCCTATACTATGAAGACACGAGATGAAATTAATCAACTATTACAAGAAAATCTGGTTAAGGCACAACAACGTATGAAGTTTTATGTGGATTTAAAAAGGACTGACAAGCAGTACAAGTTTAAAGATTGAGTTTATTTCAAGATTTAACCATACAGGTAGACAAATTTAACCAATACACATTTTCACAAGTTAGTTGCCCAATATTATAGTCCTTACAAAGTTTTAGAAAGGATTGGCAATGTGGCTTATAAACTGGAATTACCTACTCACTCTAAGATTCATAATGTTTTCCATGTTTCCTTACTCAACCATCACATGGAAATAAACTAGTATCTACAACTTTACCTTTTGCTGACAGTGATGGTCAGTTTGTTCCACAACCATTGGCAATTCTAGCTCGTAGAATGAAGAAACAAAACAATAAATCTTTTACTAAAGTGTTAGTGCAGTGGACTAAGACAAATCCAGAAGATGCAGTCTGGAGAAACCTCTATGAAATGCAACAACCATTTCCAGACTTTAAATGGGTGTAGGGGTCGAGCCTTGTGGTCAAGTCCTTGTTGATAGAGGGGACATTTGTTATATAACTCTTTTAAAACAGAGTTAGTAGTTAGTTTTTGTCATGTTTTCAAAACATAATAACTATATTGTAACCTAAAGTGGGTTTATAAGTCCTTCCATGGTGCTTTGAATAAAATAACAATTTTACTTCTATTATATTAACATTTATGTTGTGAGAGCATACCTTTGTGTGTGTAAGAGTGAACACCAAATGACAACACTGAGAATTAGAGTTATCTAGAGAAAAAGTGATATTATTTAGTGAAATCGACCCGTTATCCCTCGAATTACGATACCAAATTGGATCCACCACACTATGACATTGTAGCATTACTGGATGTAGTAGTTGGAGGATACATTTGAGAAACATGGGTCTCTGGTTGAGATTGATAATCCTTATTCTACCTGTTACAACAATCAAGAGTAACATGACCAATTTTCCCATAAAAAAAAGGTTTAACCTAATTCCAAAATTTGTCCTTCCACTGCTTGTGACAGTGCTTCGACCATGATCATTTCGTTGTCAAACTCTTGGATTGAATCTACCACTAGAAAAACCACCACGATAGGTATTGTTACCTTTGCCACAATTATTGTCACTATTTTTCCACTGAGCCGATACAGATTCAGTGTTGGCATGGATAAGAGTTACGTCATCATATGTTTTCTCCTCTCAAACCTCTCATCTTGTGCAAGAAGGAGAGATTCAATCTGCTAAACCGTGTAAGGATCCATGCGAGAGGTGATCGAATATACAAAACCATCAAAATCAAAATCATTAACCCATCAACAATCACATCAATGTGATCTTCTTTCGAGATCTGGACTCCAACTGCAACAAGAGAATCAATGATTTTCTTGATTTCTAATATGTAATCTTTAATTTCTTTTTCCTTCTAAATTGTGCCCAATTGAAGCTTTAACTTCTTAATCACTATGCGGGTATGAGACACATAATAAACCTATAAAAGCTTCCAGATCTAACGAGGTTTCCAAACTTAACTCTTCGTCAAGATTGGAGTGGACATCAAAGCCAAAAGCAATGCCATCAACCGTTGATCTGCTGTACATGTCGATTATAATCTTAACTGAAAAATTTTGTTCGCCGCATCATCTTTGTTATAAATTTTTCTGGAACACCAATGAAGAACTTGTCAAGCTTGAGTGTCCATGAATACTGACAAGCACATGTACTCCAACCATGTACAAAAATTCCCACCAAAAGATTTTTGTCATCTAATAATTTGATTGCAATAGGAATATGAGTTTGTAGAGAAAACAATTCATAAAGGAAACCAAAAACAAAAGAAAGATTAGATGATCCAATACAATTACGAAGGCGGCCTTATAAAATTATATTGTACGGTTAAAATACATTATTCTCACACTGCCGGCGGAAGGCACGAGAAGGTTTCTAGTCTTATGTTGTCATATTTATCGAACGTGGTTCCCCTTACCTTTTGCTAGGAGCTGATTGCAACCAAAATCATGTCTGAAACAAAGTTGAGCTTGAAAGACAAAAGATGGTCACTACATGGGATGACTGCTCTTGTTACAGGAGGAACTCGAGGCCTTGGGTTTGTTTCTCTTAGCTCTTACATCAACCTTATCTCTAATTGGAGCATATGTGGCTTAATCTGCTTTCACTCACTCCATTAACTCTTCTTTTTTATTTTTTATTTTGAATTAGACATGCCATTGTTGAAGAATTGGCAGAATTTGGGGCAGCTGTTCATATATGTGCACGTAGCCAAGAAGATATTGATAAATGTTTGGAGCAGTGGAAAAGCAAGGGACTTAACGTGACGGGTTCAGTATGTGATTTGCTATGTTCTGACCAACGTAAGAGATTAATGGAAACTGTTGGCTCCATTTTTCAGGGAAAACTCAATATTCTAGTAAGATTCTACACTTAATTTGTTCCTCTTCTGAATGAAATGAAAAGATACTCATATACAATGTTCAGTTTAAGAAATATTATTATATGTTCTCAATCAAACCAGCAAGCGCATAATCATTTGCAATTTTTGAGGAATTGAATTTAGTTTATACATAGGGAGAAGCACAATAATTAAGTTTACATTGTTATGTTTATTTTAGAAACTAATTGAAGAAAATAATATAAGGCAAAAAGTTGTAGAAGTTGATTAAACGTAATTGCAAAACTGCTGAGCTGAACTGATTCGTTCATTTTGATTTACTTCAATAATATATATAATAAAATTACAATTACTGGAAGCTATAAAATAAGAATATTACCATGTAAACTGACCATTAATGCAACGGTAAATATTTTAAGGGTAATGAAATCAGAATTAATAACCAACATCTAAGGTTAATAAAATATAAATTAATAACCAACATCCTCCCTTAATTCTGATTTGGAACAACCTTCATGTCCAACATATCTCTTAACTTGATGAAAACATCGATCTTCAATGGCTTAGTGAGAATATCTGCAATTTGATCTTCTGATCTGCAGTATTCCAATTTGATCATGTTCTTCCCAACTTGATCTCGCAGAAAGTGATATCGAATATCAATGTGTTTACTTCTTTGATGAAAAACCGGATTCTTTGCAAGATTAATTGCATAGACATTGTCAACATAAATCTTAATTGGAACATTTAGATTAAAACTAATTTGAGTCATGATATTGCTAAGCCAAATTGATTGACAAGCACTTGTTGTTGCTACTACATACTCAGCTTCACAAGTAGATAATGCAAGAATTGACTGTTTCTTTGATGACCACAAGCAAACAGTCTTTCCGATCATAAAACAATTACCACTAGTACTCTTCCTCTCGTCTGAATCTTACCCCAATCACTGTCTGAGTATCCGACGATCTCAATCTTCTTAGATGAAGAGTAAAATAGATCAAAAGTTGTAGTACCTTTGATGTAGCGCATAATTCTCTTTTCAGCTTGTAAATGAACTTGTCGAGGTGACTCCATGTATCGATTGACCAATCCCACAACATAACATATGTGGGGTCTAATTTCCTCTGATGAATGAAGATTCCATCGTCTCCTTAGATGACTTCAAAGCCTAAAAAGTAGGACATAAGACTGAGATCAGTCATCTCAAATTCCTTCATCATGATATGCTTAAAGTCTCCAATCATTTTGAGATTACTTTCGGTAAAACTCACATCATCAACACAAAGACATAAAATTAGAAAATCTCCATAATCATTAGTCTTTACATAAAGACCATGATCTGATGCACATTTTTTGAATCCAGTGGCATGAAGAAATGAATCAATCCTTTTGTTCCAAGCTCTTAGTGTCTGTTTAAGACCATATAAAGCCTTAGTTAGTCTATACACCTTCTGCTCTTTGCCAGATTATATGAAACCCGGCGTCTACTTTACATAAACCTCTTCATCAAGTGGGTCGTTTAGAAATGCAGACTTGACGTCCATTTGGTGAATTTTCCATTGCCTTTGTGCAGGTAAAGTAATGATTAATCTCACTGTTTCCATTCGAGCTACAGGAGAAAATATTTCTTCGTAATCATAGCCTTCTCTTTACTCAAATCCCTTTGCCACCAACGTTGCCTTGTATATATCAATCTCACCATTTGCTTTCACTTTAATCTTGTACACCCACTTCACATCAATTGCTTTGTGTCCTTTTGGAAGATCATTGAGCTGCCATGTATTGTTTTTCTCAATTACCATCAATTCTTCATTCATAGCCTCTTGCCATTTGGGGTGTTGAATGGCATCTGCAAGTCTCACTGGTTCTGAATCCGCAAGAAAAGCAAAGTGAACCAAATCTCTATTGTCATTAACTTCATCATCAACATTTACTTCGTAATCTTGAAGGTGTACAGGTTGTCGTTGCTGCCTTCTTGGTCGCTCCATCATAGTTGCAATTGGAGCTGCAACTTCAGATTGAATTACAGCTTCAGGTTGAACTGCAGGTTCAAGAGTGACTCCATCTTCCACATCATCGTTCAAAACGTAAATATATCATTTTTCGAATCCATTTCAGGTGTTGCATTCCATTGCCATTCCTCATCTTCGACAAATGTAACATCACGACTGACAATCACCTTCTTTGTCATTGGATTGTACATTTTGTATCCTTCATGCTTATATCCAATGAAAATGGTTGTCATTACCTTATCATCCAACTTCGATCTTGCTGCCTTGGGGACATGAGCATAAGTAATTGGACCCAAATACCTTCAAGTGCTGCACATTGGATTTGAATCCGCTCCATGCCTCAATCGGAGTTGTGTTAGGAACACTCCGAGTGGGTGATTTGTTTATCAAATATACCGCACATGTTATGGCCTCAACCCAAAAATAATTTGGCATACCTTTCGCTTTAAGCATGCTCCTCGTCATGTCCATGATTGTTCTATTCTTTCTCTCGGCAACTTCGTTGTGTTGAGGTGTGTAGGGACATGTTATGTTATGCTGCAACCCAAGTTCTTCACAGTTCCTCTTGAACTCATTAGACTTGTACTCACCCCCTCCATCACTACGCACCATCTTAATTAGTTTGTCACTCTGTCTTTCAACAAATGCTTTAAATATTTTAAAGCATTGGAATACCTCATCCTTGCTTTTCAATAGATAAATCCAGGTTTTCCTTGAGAAATCATCAATAAAGGTTAAAAAATACTTATTACCTCCAACTGATGATATGTCCATCGGGCCACAAACATTTGTATGAACAAGCTCCAAAAGAAATTTCGCACGCCAAGGCTCCTTTACAAATGGTATCCAGTGATTCTTTCAAAAAATGCAAGCCTCACACAATTGATAAGGGTGATGAATATAGGGTAAACCATTCACTAAATTTCGTTTCGAGAGATTTTCCAAACTCTGAAATTTAAGTGCCCAAAGCGTAAATGCCACAACCACGATTCATTATTCACTATTGCATTCAAGCACTTGAAATCACCCATATGAAAATCTACTGGAAACATGCGGTTTTTTTTTATAAAAAGGTTTTAAGAATCAAACTACCTTTTTTTTATCAAAAATTGATAATTGATTTTCAATTATGTGCATCACGTAACCCTTCTCGGTCAACTGTCCCATACTCAACAAATTACTTTTCATATCAAGTACATAAAAAACATCATAGATGTACTTCTGATCACCATTCTTCAATGTGATAAGAATTCACCCTTTTTCAGTCACTAGAACGAACCTGCCATAACCGAATTTCGCTTTTGTGCGAAATGAGTCATCCAAATCCGCAAACAGCTCCTTCTGACCACACATATGATTCCTGCAACTTGTATCCAAATACCAAGTCTGACTGTTTGGAGTTTCATTTGATGTGGCTGCCATTAGTACTTCTTGATCCTCTTTATCTTGTTCGTGATTACTATCTTCTTGAGCACAATTGGCAGCATGATTATCACCTTTTGATCTGCACTCATTTGCATAATGTCTCGTTTATGATAGTTATAACACTCTACATTTGATTTATTATACATACCTTATCGTCCTCCGCGACCACATCCTCCGCACCAAGAGTTATTTGAACTTGGATTGTGATTGGAACCAGTTGTTAGAATATATGGCCTTAAACGAGACGGGGGGAGGGGGGGGGGGGGG
>Ga0123342_1009317_pt1 | contig 11823 bp, 16 predicted proteins | sample Turbeawhitnodule_FD_89960 | JGI IMG/M metagenome (GOLD analysis project Ga0123342, IMG submission 89960) | Root nodule microbial communities of legume samples collected from Mexico - Turtle bean Mexico white nodule | ecosystem: Host-associated > Plants > Roots > Nodule | place: Mexico: Nepantla... | reverse complement strand
TATTATCAACCTCCACCTAGAAGAACTAGAAGAGAGAGCCACAAAGAGACTAGGGTAGACCTACCTCATTTTTATGGAAAGGAAAATGTTGAAACATATCTAGATTGGGAAATGAAAGTAGAATAATTTTTTGCTTGCCATCATGTTAGTGAGGAGAGGAAGTTACCCTTAGCCACTTTAAGCTTTCAAGGAAACACTATGTATTGGTGGACATCCCTAGAGAGAGATAGGCGCCGCCATAGGGACCCTCCCATAGAATATTGGAATGACCTTAGGGGAGCCCTGAGACACCTCCATATTCCTTCATACTACAATAGGGAGTTAATGGACAAGCTCCAAAGACTCCAACAAAAGAACATGAGTGTAGAGGACTATAGGCAAAAGGTGGAGCTTTACATGATGAGAGCCTCTACTAGGAAGGAAGAAACCACCACCATAGCTAGGTTCCTCAGTGGTCTCAGTCTTGAGATTAGGGATAAAGTGGAACTCTTGCCTTATCAGGACTTGAATGACTTGATCCAACTCTGTATTAAACTTGAAGAACAAAATTTGAGAAAAGAATCAAGTCGCAAGGAGAGTTCTTACTCTAACTCTTATCCCAAGAAAGAGTACATAAGAGAAAGGGAGGATAGTCTTTTAAAAGATAAATCCAAAGAAACTCCCAAAAATGTAGTAAAAGATGTGTCTACCTCGCAACCCCGTAGTAGAGATATCCAGTGCTTTAAGTGTCTTGGTAGAGGCAAGAAGATGAGTCTAGTGGGGAAGAAGAGAAAGAAGATAGTGAGGAGGCATACCCTTGTGAGGGATGAGTATAACAGCCAAGAAGATGAGTCTAGTGGGGAAGAAGAGAAAGAAGATAGTGAGGAGGCATACCCTTGTGAGGGAGAATTAATGATGATCAAAGGAACCCTCAACAATCACCCTAGTGTGAACCATGAAACACAAAGAGAGAACATCTTTCATACAAGATGCAAAGTTTCAGAAAACATATGTTCTCTTAATGTGGATAGTGGTTCTTGCTGCAATTGTTGTAGCACTATGATGGTTGAAAAACTTAATCTACAATTAATACATCATCCAAAACCTTACAAACTTTAGTGGATAAATGAAGATGAGGAATTAACTATAGATAAGCGGGTAAAAGTCAGTTTTTCTGTGAGGAACTATAAAGATGAGATTTTATGTGATGTAGTACCCATGGAAGCCTGCCACATCTTATTGAGAAGACCATGGCAATTTGATAAGAAAACTATCCATAATGGTCTTACTAACGAGATAACTTTTACCCATAGGGAGAAAAAAATTGTACTATATCCTTTAACACCTTCACAAGTGGTAAAAGACCAAGTACAAATGAAAATAAAAAGAGAAAATGAGAAAATAGAAAAACCCAAAAGAGACCTTAGAGAGAAAGCTGGGGCGTGCGAGAATAGTGTTCCTTCCCACAAGGTCATTCAGAAAGAAGAAAAATTTGAAAACAAAATTGAAAAGATACTTCTATCTGAACAACCTTCAGGCCTCCTTCTTTCTAAAGGAACACTTGCATGCACTGCCACACTTTCTGAAGTTTGTGAGCTACCTCCTCAAGTCCAAAAACATTTAAAAGAATTTGGTGATGTATTCCCTAAGGAAGGACCCATTGGACTCTACACTCCTTTACCTTTTGCAAGTTCTCCTTGGGAAGATATAAGCATTGATTTCATATTAGGACTCCCTAGGCCACAAAAAGGTTTTGATTCCATCTTTGTGGTAGTGGATAGGTTTAGCAAGATGACTCATTTTATACCCTTCCATAAAGCGAATTATGCTAGCAACATCTCTAAGCTCTTCTTTAGAGAAGTGGTAAGACTACATGGTTTACTTAAGACCATAGTTTCGGATAAAGATCCTAATTTGTAAGCCATTTTTGGAGAACTCTTTGGGAAAGGCTTGGAACTAAGTTGAATTTCTCTACTTCTTGTCGTCCTCAAATGGATGGAAAAACTGAAGTTGTAAATAGATCTCTTTCCACTATGCTAAGTTCAATCATGAAGGGAAACCACAAATCTTGGGATGATTACCTTCCTCGTATTGAATTTGCATATAATAGAGTAGTTCATAAAACTACTAACATTTCTCCATTTGAGGTTGTATATGGGTTCAATCCTCTTACTCCTTTGGATTTGTTACCTCTACCTAATCCACAAGATTTTGTGCATAAGGAAGGAGTAACAAAGCCTGGATTTTTAAAGAAAATGCATGAGAGGATTAAAAACAAAATACAACAACAAACAGAGAAATACATAAAACATAGCAATAAGGGGAAGAGAGAGATGATTTTTTATGAGGGAGACTGGGTTTGGCTTCACCTTAGAAAAGATAGATTCCCTAATAAGAGGAAGTCTAAACTTAGTCCCCGAGGTGATGGTTCCTTCCATGTTCTCAAAAGAATCAATAATAATGCATATCAAATTGATCTACCTGAAAAATATGGAGTACATACTACTTTCAATGTTATGGATCTAACACCTTTTGGAGGTAGAGAAGATGAAGAGGCAGAAGCATGTGATTTTGAGGACAAATCCTCTTCAAAAGGAAGGGGGTGATGGAAGAGGCCCAAGCTCAGGCCCTAGTTCAGGCCCAACAACTAGGTCCATGGCAAAGAGGATTCAAGAAGATTGGGACTCTGCTACTGATGGCAGAGAAACTTTTATTTATATGTTCGAAGAGGACCACAAGAAGTAAAGCCCAAGCCATGGGAGCTAGTTTCTTTATTTGTAATTTCAGTAGAATAGAGTTCCTTTAGCATAATAGGGGAGGTTTGCTTATGATTGTAGCTTGAGTAGAGCCTTTTAGGGTAGAAAGTTAACCTAGCTTCTAGAACTTTTCTCCCAGGTGCGACATTGACTTTAGTCAATACCCTAGTAGCCCCTCTTTTGTGTATTTCTCATCCTACCCTTGCTCTCTAAAGCACCATCTCCTATAAATAGGGTGTTTTGGTTCATGTTTTGTAAGATCAATTTTATGAGTAAAATGCTGCCAAATATTGCAAGTTTCTACTCCCTTATCTAATCTCTATAGGTTAGACACTTTGATATTCACCTCCACCTTTCTCCAAGTGATATGGCCCAACCAACCACTCTTCATACCTTTCATGCACCTACAAGGAACCCATAACTCTATATGAGCCCTCATTGATCCATCACATCCATTGCTTCCGCCACCCTTTTCAAATCTCCAAGAAGAACAACCGATCATGAAGTGAAATCCATCACCTAATATTCATACTAATCAGTTTCATCATCAACAACATTTAGCCCACCCCTACCTAGACCTTTATTCCTATTCTCCTTTTCTTCCAGACTTCTTAAACTGTTTTAGACATCTTCCTCGTTTCCCAAACGAGAGAACCCTACTTCCATTCTAGTATTCCATATTCTATTTGCTTCCATACTCTCATTATTTAACCAAACCATACAATTTTTAACACCATTATTAGTAATGTCAGTAGAATTATAGACTAACCTTACATCCGCTTTGTGAGATAGTTCATTACATCCGTCAAGACGTGCATACCCCACCTCTTGTGAGTTGTTGCTGCTACACTCCCCAACTTCCAGCAACCTCTGTCCAGCACCGGATAACGACGCAATACGACAATGAGACGCACGTGCGCCACAGGGCTCGCAGAGAAGTCTCCAAAATATACTGCAGCGACGCTCAAGGGCCTACGAACCACCATAAAATACGCTGAATCGCTTCCATATTCCGAGGGAGTTTTCGCCACCACCAAGCCACCATCTTCGGCAGATGTAGCAGGTGCGGCATAGCGGCGAGCTGAGGATGACGACGTAGTGTCACATGCAGTGGAGGAAGCCTCCGTTTGAGCGTTGCACCTTGTTTCGTAGGCGGAAGGCGACAATGCAACGTCTTGTGTGGCGGTGAGAGCCTCTTCAGGTGTCGCATTTGGTCCCAGAGGCGGAGGACGACGACACAACTCCTTATGCGGCGGTGGCAACCTCCGTTCGTGTATTAAACCTGGTTCCGCTCTGCGCAAATGACGCCGCCGCAAATGCTCCTCCGTCTTCGGCGAACACTAACGGCTGCGCTGGGAGGTTGTTGTTAGTGTGTCATAGGGCCACGTCAGCCCTACTTCAACTCCATAAAGTTTAATTTCACTAATAATTGGGCATGTTCCAGCTAAGCACACACCGCTCTCTAACGTTTGGAATTGGGCCCAATCACGCTTAAAAGGCCCAATATCAACATATAAACTTTTAATCTATGTTAGGGCTTGCCTCTGACCACCTACCTCATTAAATGCAATGTTACATTGCCTAGGAACCTCCTCTAAATCGTCAACTGCCTCATTAAAACACCCATTTTGGCCACCTAAATCATTAATTACCTCATTAAGACGCCTAGTGTTTTGTAGTCCACTAATTTGTTGGCCATCCACCTCATCACCCCTGTCTTCTGTATCCGTGTATGGCCTCTTTGACTCCATGCGGAGAAAGCTCTCCACCTCTTCCATCGTCGTCTCCTCCCCAACGCCGCCATGGAGATTTAAATTTCTCCCAAACTCTGAATCTTCCGATGCATCACACTCCCTCCCTATGAAACTTCCGAGCTCATCGTCATCTGAATGGTTTTCTCATTCACCAATATAGCCACTTTTAATTTTAATAACAGGTTCTTCTTCAATAGCTATTTGACACATAGTCTCATTAATCTTATACAATTTGCCCAACGAACCTCCCTTACTACATGCAATTTAATTAAGACTCTTGCATATTCTAGTTCTTCCATCTCCAAAGTAAATTTGTCAATTTCTACGAGCGTTATGACCATGGACACTATACTTTCCAAGCTTTGCCTACTCGACAAATTCAGGGGCAACTCTCTAATATGGGCCCAAACATATTTTTCTGACACCATAAAGTCCTTCTCCCAAAGGTTAATAGATTCAAAGATTGATTCAAACCACTATTTATTTTCATCTATAGTCTTTTTAATCAAACTCGCATCTTCTCTAGACAGTAGAACATAGTTACCTCCCAGGAAACGCACACGAATGAAATTAAATCCACCCAATATAAAACTTTTCTTCATATCCTAAGCCTTACTTGGTTCCTCAGTTCTACCAATGAAGCAGTTATCTAACCACTCCAAATGTTGTGCCTCTGCCTTGAACACTATTGGATATATATTCTTCTTTTCCCTCCTTACATCCTTTCTCCACAACAGAAGCATACGACAACTTTTCCTTCCAAAATTGTATGGCTCTGATTCATGTTGGGTTCGGCGTTCCACTCATTCCTTGGCTCTCTAACTCTGCTAAAATTGGTTTGGGTTCTACATTCCTCTCGTGCCTTGGTTCTCTGTCTCTGCTGTATTTCTGTCTGTTTACCCTTACTTTCCAGTAACCGATCCAGACATAATCGAATTTCCTTTTCAGCTCTACCACATCTTAAAACTTGACAAAGCCAAATCATTGATTTTTGTTATTCAGACTTCTAGAAATAAACACATCAACAACTCTTCCCCATCTCTGAAACACTTTCCGCATGTCTGAAACACTTCTCTTCATAATCCATAGGAAAATTTGTGAAGAAAAACTTAACACTTGTTTTCTTCGACCCATACCCTCTCTTCCTCACGATGTGCCACTCTCTCTCTCACTCCCTCTCCATTTTACACCAGCCTCAAAAATTATATTATATTACTACATATCAATATTTTTTTTTTATCTTACTAGTATTTTTACGTTATATTATATATAATTATTTTTCTATTACTTATGAATTTTCTATATATGAATAATTTTTTAAAATGTTATAAATATTTTTTTTAATCTTATGAATATTTTAGTTTGATATTATATATAAATATTTTTATATTATATTACTAGATATCAATATTCTTTTTACAGGATTTTTACGTTACATTATATATAAATATTTTTATATTTTTCTATTAACTATTAATGAATACTTTATTTTATATTATATACGAATAATTTTTTAAGATGTTATAAATATTTTCTATTATACCTTTTTTTTTAGTTATATAAATATTTTTATATTTTTCTATTAATTATGAATATTTTATATTATATTATATTATATATGAATAATTTTTTAAAATGTTATAAATATTTTTCTATTATATCTTTTTTAATCTTTTGAATATTTTGCTAAGATATTATATGAATATTTTATATTATATTACTATATAGTAATATTTTTTGTTAATTAGTCGTATTTTTACATTATATATATATATATATATATAAATGAATGAATATTTTTATATTATATTATTATTTATGAATATTTTATATCATATTATATATGAATATTCTGTTAAGATGTTATAAATACTTTTCTATTATATTTTTTTTAGTTTTATAAATATTTTACTATGATATTATATATGAATATTTTTATATTATATTACCACATATCAATATTTTTTTAGGTTTTATTAGTTTTTTTACATTATATTATATATGAATATTTTAATATTATATTATTATTTATGAATATTTGTATATTATATAACATGAATATCTTTGTCTTATGAATGTTTTTATATTATATTATTATATTTTTTGGTTGATATTTTTATTATAATTTTCAGGAGTCATCTTATTAAAATTTCATGGCATCTCACCACCTTTTTCCGAATACGTCTTTATTGTGGCTCTCAGAGAAACATGTTACTAAAGATGTATGGTAAGGTAATGAAAGACTATTGAGACCCAAAAGACATGCAATCTGGGTAGTAAAGCATGAGGATACACTTGACCAGCGAGTCAAACACTTAGTTGACTATTCTAGTTTTGGACGTCTATTAAAATTTAAGAACATTGACTTCAACCACCTGTTAGAATGGATGACTTTAAACTAGAGGGGGGTGAATTGTTTAAAGAGGGTTTTCGCAAACTTTTAAGTAATGAATGAAATTATCTCAAGAAACAATTGATAAGGAATCCAGTTTGCCAAAACAATAAGCAAAAACAACAGTACCAGAAAAACAATCGGTTGTTTATACCAGTAAACAAATATCAAAACTGAATTTAAAGAGATTAAGGATAGATAGAATGCACACAGATGTTTATACTTGTTCACTCTAAACCCAGAGCCACATCCAGTCTTCTCAGAAACCACTGAGGAATTCCACTAAGCAATCAAACCTAGATCACTTACACCACAACTAAGAAAGTGACCTTGATCCCCTCAAGACACACACTTCTCTTGGCCAACACACCAACACTAAGAATGATGATCTTGATCCCCTCAAGAACACACAACACTTCTCAGCAAACACACATAAGAAACTTGTTCAACAAAATACAAGGATTACACTTGTTACAGAAGTAAATCTGAAATCAATACAAGCAGAAATCCTATCTCACACACTTTGATCAATCTCAATCTCTAAGCAATCTCAATTCTTTCAAAAACTCAAAATCTGCATTCATCTCAAAACTCAAATCTGTTTTTCTGAATATATGAAAGATGTTGTTTGTTATCAAATCTTAACAAACTTATTCATCGCATTTAAAGATTGGTCAAAGCATTAAGCGTAAACAGTTAAAAACATTTAATTCAGTCAAAGCTAAAACAGTTTTTCTATTATGGTACCAAAACAAACAATCGGTTGTTTCCTCGAATCAATCGGTTGTTTTGATTTTAACAACTCAACCATTTGAAAAACAGTTTTCAATCTTTTCTAAAATCATCTACGTATAAAACAATCGGTTGTTTCGACAAAATAATCAGTTGTTTTTCACTTAGTTTGAAAAACACTTTTCTTTTAAAAAGATTGAGAATGTCTATGCTTTGGATTCAATCAAAGAGTGGATTACAAAACCCAATCTACCCCAGATCCTAACTAAGACAGCTCAGCAACAGCAAGCACAGCCAAGCCTTCAACATCCTTCAAAGGGTTTGGATTCTTCAAAGCTTGAACACCACTTGGTTCAACACCACCTACTACTTAAAACATTAGTGGAAAAGTGGAGAACAGAGACTCGTAACTTTCACTTTCCTCTCGATGAAACAATTGTTACATTGGAAGATGTGGAATTGGTATTGGGTCTACTTGTTGATGGAGAGGTTGTCACCGAGATTACTATTGGTGATTTAGTATCTTTGTGTGGGCAATTGCTCGGATTTATACCACCCACTACAACGGTGAAAGGAAATGCAATTAATTTGTCTTGGCTTAACAACACTTTTCAGGAACTGTCACATCATGCAACCGATGATGTTATTGCTCAACATGCTCGAGCCCAAATATCAACACTTATTGGAAGCCTATTGATGTTTGATTCTTCAATTAGTAAGGTACATTTAATGTATCTATTATTGTTGGCTGACTTGAACAATATCAGGAATTATAGTTGGGGGTCAGCTGTAATGGCTTCTCTGTACCGTGTGCTCGATCATAGAATAGACTTTAATCAGGATAATATTGGTTAACTCGGTCCACTTGGGTTTATGCGTCCCGTTGGATATGAATGGTGTATAGAAGCCCGGGCCACAACTGTTGAAGATGAGAGCTTTGATGTATCAAATCCACATGAAGCCTGGAGCTGTGCTGCTTTCTAGGTTTGGGTTTAAGAGTAAGGTGTTTAGAATCTTTGTAAGATCAGTTCTTAAAGCCTGCACAAAGCTTGATTAAAACTGTTTTAAGAAACTAAGTGTTTTTCCAAGCAAAGGGAAGACAACCGATTGATTTATCGAAATAACCGGTTGTTTGTTACCTAGCTGGCTGGAAGTTGTGAAACTACTTTTTGAATTAGTTGTGTAACTGTTTGACTCATTCAACCGATTTAATCGTGGTTTCAACCGGTTAAATGTGTGTTTTCATAACAGTATTTTGAAAACCTGTTTAAACTGATTTAGTTGTTCAAATCTGCCTTGAACGGTAGCTTTTCAAAGGCTATAAATATAGCTTCGTTTTCAAATCAAAAGACACGAGAAATACAACAAGTATTGATTCAGATTTGAGAAAGAGATTTGATTTTAAGAAAGGATTTTAAAAAGAAAGATTGTTATCAAGCTTTGTTGTGTGGTAACAAGTGCTGATCATAGGATCTCTAGTTCTGTAAATACAGGTGCTTTCTATCCTGTTTAGTATCTTGTAATTGTTCATATTACATATTTGAAAACCTATAGGGACAGAGGGTGTTCTATCTAGAGGTGTGGTGTGTGCAAAGGGGGTAAGTAGGCTTTGTGGGATTCAAAGTCACCTCTTTATGGTGTGGTTTTTGTAATTTGTGATTGGTTGGGACAGAGGGTTTGTCACCTCTTTGTGGTGTGGTTTTTGTAATTTGTGATTGGTGAGTAGGCTTTGTGGGATTCAAAGTCACCTCTCTTTCCCTCAAACTCTCTAACTGTTTGATATTTCGCTGCTATAAACAACCGATTAAATCGTAACTAACCAGTTGAAATTCTTATAACTGTTTATGTTAGATTGTTTGATTGCCTTCCTTAAGTGCTTATCTGAGTTGCTTTTTAAGAATTCATTCTAAAGCAAGTATTTGTGAAAATCTTTGATAAAAGAATTCACCCCCTCTTGTTTAAGCCATCATTTCTAACAATAATGAGTTCGATATCCAAGGGATCTATGAATAGACACGGTGCGAAGTCGTGATCAAAGTAAAAGAAGTGATTCGTAGAACTTCATGATCTTGCGCTTGTTTAAGGTAAAAGATTAATTACTTTTGATGATTGTGTTTGAAACTTGTCTAAATTAAGTGATTAGTTGCATTGTTATCTTAGTTACTTTAAGGGGGTGAGAAATATGCATTAAGGCAAGACTTAAATATATGGTGTTACATAAGATAATATCAATGAAATGCAAAAGTAAATTGTTCACTAGCAAAACATAGTTAAATCAGTTTTGTGGCATTCTTGATCACCCCTCTCTGAGTTCCCCATCCACCACAACCTTGCCCGGTGCTAGTTGTGAAAAATCCACTTTGAGGTAAAGACTTGAAGCTTGCTCTACAGTAATTCCAAATCCTACCAAGAAGGCTTGGGTTGCTTCCACTTTGTAGACTTCGATCTCACTAGAAAGGAATTCATTCTTCTGAGCCAGCTCCTGTTGCAACTTTTCGCAATGACTCAACTCCATAGTTGCTTGTTGCTCGGTACGTTGATAGAGAGCTTGAAGGTGTTGAAGCTTTTATTGCATGCCAGACACCTTTCGATGAAGTTCGTCATTCTCCTGAATCTTGGATTCGGTGGCGGCCTCTTGGTTTTGTATCTTCTTCACGGCTAAGCAGCTTGTGGCCAAAGCTTGTCCAAATTGTTTTATGGCTTCTTTGAGCAAATGGAGTCCATTATGAGCCCTCAGCCTCTCCTCGTCTTCAGGTAGCAAAAGGGCACTCTCAATATGAACAACAACGTCGAGGTTGGGGTCCCATAATCCTTTCCTCCTAGAGCTGTCAGCACCCACTAGAAGTTGGACACTATAACTGGGGAGCGGGACGGAGCTCTGGATGGAGACATTTGGGCGGAGTTGGCCCGACCACAAGAAGGGGAGGTAATAGCAGGGATGACGTAGACTTTCTTTTTTCGAGGAAAGACTAGCCCCGAACAGGTGTTTTCTTCATATCCTCGGTAGGTGTAGGGGCCTCAACAACTTTCAATGGCTTTTGCCTGGCCATTTTGGCTTTCCTCGCCATCTTCTTCAGTTTTTCTTTGCTAAATCTAGCCAACATCCTCCTTGCAGTAAGATAGAAACAAGAGATTACAATCTATAAAGAAAAGGAGAGCTTAATAAGTGTAAAAAAAAAAATGTACCGGTGTAACTCTCTAGGGCATTTGGATCGAATTCTCTGCTCAGCAGGTAAGCGGTGTCAAAGACAACTTGTAAGCTCGATAAGAACTTACAAACTTCCTGGTCGGAGGATGGTAGGTCTTCCAGACGTCGGGCCACAATAAAACAAGATTTTTCGGTCCAATATAAGGGGAACCCATCAAGAAGGGTAGGATGATATTTATTAGCACAAAATTTTAAGAAGTGATCTTTGAAGTTCTTGTAAGAATATTGAAAAAGGGTAAGCAAGCCCCTCTTAAGAGCGCCATGGAAGGATACCTAGAGTTGGCGGCCCAGTTTTTTGGCTTAAAAAAAAGTATAGGAAAACCTCCACAGACGGCGTAAGGCCGAACTGCGTACAAAGAACAGCAAATGCTCGGACAAATGCCCAACTATTGGAGCGATGTTTAACTCGGTTAAAAGCTCTTTTTCGAAGTAAGTAAGAGGAAGACGTAGGCTGACCTTCTTGAATACGGTTACATAGAAAAAGAATAAAGGTTTCCCGGGATTAGAAGACTCATCACAACATATTGGTTCATCTTCTCTACAGGGAACTACATGTATCCTATCATTTTCCCTACCAAAAGGGCAGTCGTTTTTCCTAAGGGTTACTATTCGAGAAGAGGAAGTGCAGGAGGTCTCTTCCAAAAGGTTTTGGGGAGCCCAAGGGTATAAGGATTTGTAATCCATGACAAGGTTTAATTAAAAACACAACATACAGGTAGGTTGCAAAAGACAAAATTCAGACCAAACAGAATAAATAATAACAAGCCAAATGCATGAACATTTAAAGTTGCGATGATACAAACAAAAGAGGAACATGCATGATCACCGGTGGAAACCATGAAATTTGGATGCAAACCCAGCTCAAGCAGTATAGATATAAGTTGATGGATATCCAATAGGAGAGGATTTTATTAATGAAGGAAGAGGATTTTCACCTACACATTTGAAGTTCTTCCTTCTAGTCTTCTCACAAATTAAAAGAAGTCAAAGAGAAGATCAAGC